>OJMH01001012.1_pt1 | contig 31466 bp, 22 predicted proteins | sample 1597111 | NCBI WGS metagenome assembly OJMH01 (sample SAMEA2452115, study PRJEB22498) | human gut metagenome | reverse complement strand
GCAGCCGGCCGGGACCGTGGCGGTCGAGCCGGCCGCTGGACAACAGTCGGTCGAGCTGGCGCAGCAAGGCCGGTTGGCCGGCCGGGAAACGGCCTTCCAGCGGAACCGGGTTGGAGCTGTGGTTGGCGCGGAAGACCGTTTGATGGAGTTCCAGCCGGGAGACCAGCGTCTGCAGTTCCTCGATGACCTGGTATTCGCTCAGCGCCTGGAAGCGGTCGAACGGTGTCTGGTCCGGCAATTCGACGAAACGCAGCGCCGACAACAGACGGGGCTGCATTCGGTTCAGGATCGCGGCGGTCCGGATGGCATGGCCGGCGGAATATTCCGTCCCGCCCAGTCCCAGCAGAATCATCACCGAACAGCGCAGCCCGGATTGCTGGGCCTGGCGGACCGCTTGCACCATGCCCTCCGCCGATTCCGTTTTACCGACCCGGTCCAGCAGCTGCTGGTCGCCGCTTTCCAGGCCGATATAGAGCGTATGGAGTTTCGATTGCCGCAGTTGCCGCAGTTCCGCCTCGGAATATTTGAGAATGGAACTGGCGTTGGCATAGATGCCGACGCGGGCCAGTTGCGGAAAGAGTTCGTTCAAATTTTGCAGATAACGCTGCAAACGTTCGAACGGCAGGAACATCACGTCGCCGTCCGCCAGAAAAATCCGGCGGGCAGCCGGATAGCGCCGGGCGCCGGAGACGAACTCCTGCCATACTTCTTCCGGCGGGCGCGGCGCGTAACGCACCGTTTTGTACATGCCGCAGAAACGGCAGCGATTGTGCGGACAGCCGTAAGCCACTTGAAAAATCAAACTGTCCGCTTCCACCGGCGGCCGGAACAACGGTTCACGGTAATGAATCATCGTTCAATTCCAGCCGAACATCCAGACATTCAAATATCGATTGCAAAGCACCCAGATCAGCAATGCCAGCAGCAGCACGCCCAGACAGCCGATGCCGGAACGGGCCCGCTGGGGCTCTCCGGCCGGCCAGCGGGTGCCGCAGTGGTTGCAGACCATTTCGATGTCGCTGCCGCCGAGCAACCCCAGCAGCAGGCCCCACCAGCCGAACAATAACCAGCCCAGGCAGCCGCAGCCGGGACTGTATTCCCTTCGAACCGCTGAAATTTGGGTCGAGCCGCAATTCGGACAGCGAACCGGCGGGGCGGACGGTTCCGGTTCGGTCATGGTGCCGCAGTTTGGACAGTAATGCTGTCCGGCTTCCAGTTGGCTGCCGCAGTGATCGCATTGTTTCATAAAAACATCTCCATTTGGTTTTAACATATCACCGCCGGAAGCGACTGCAAGTTTCCGAAGGAAAAAAATGAGCTTGCTCATTTGCATTCCGCCCCGGCGCGATACATCTTATGACAAGATTTTTTGATTTGAAATGATCAATTCAGCAGTGAGGAGACCCATGAATATTGTCATCATCGGCGGCGGCTGTGCCGGCTTTGAAGCGGCGCTGGCCGCCCGGCGGCAGAATCCGGATTGTACCATTCAATTGTTCAGCGAAGAGAGTGTCCGGCCTTATCGCCGGCCGGCCCTGCCGCGTTTGCTGACCGAAACCGTCCCGGATTTGCAGTTTTATCTGAAGGATGAAGCATTTTTTGCCGAACAGAAAATCGAATTGGTCCTGAATCGAAAAGCGGTGGAAATTGATCGCGACGCCCATCTGGTGCGATTCGCCGACGGGTCCAGCGCCGATTATGATAAATTGTTGCTGGCGACCGGCTCCAATCCGTTTCGACCGCCGGTTGAAGGCAGCGGCCTCGAAGGCGTGCTTTGTTGCCGCTCTTTGATCGATGTGAAACGGATTGCGGCGGCGATTGAAGGCGGCGCGAAGCGCATCGTCGTCATCGGCGGCGGCTTGCTGGGATTGGAATTGACCGACAATCTATTGAAGGCCGGGATGACGGTAACGGTGGCCGAAGGCTGTCCGACCATTCTGCCCAAGCAACTGGACAGTGAAGGCGCCGCACTGCTGGCGCAGTCGATCGCGGCGCAACCGGGGCTGTCGGCTCATTACGGCGCCTGTGTGCAGGCGCTGCTCGGCAAAGAACGGGTGACGGAAGTGGCGTTGGCGGATGGCGCGGTGGTGCCGGCCGATCTGGTCATTTTGTCGGTCGGCGTCCGTTCCAATGCCGCGCTGGCGGAGCGCGCCGGATTGCCGGTCGAGCGCGGGCTGGTCGTCGATGAACATTTGCAGAGTGCCGATCCGGATATTTACGGCGCCGGCGATTGTGCATCGGTCGCCGGATTCTGTCCGGGGTTATGGCCGGTGGCGCGGGATCAGGGACGGGCGGCAGGCATCAATATGGCCGGCGGCGCCGCCGCGTTTCAATCCGGCAATTATCCGGCCCGGCTGGTGGCGTTCGGCACCAAGCTGTTCAGTATCGGTGACAACGGCGCCGGGACCACCGGGGCCATCCAGGTGGCCGATCGGATCTATCGCCGGTTGAGTTTCGATGCGCAGGAACGGCTGTGCGGCGTTATCCTGATCGGCGAAATCGGCGATGCCGCCAGATTGCAGCAGGCGTTGGAGCAAAAAATGACCCGGACGGAGTTGCAAAATAATAATTTGCTGATATAATGGATGAGGTAGAGCAGTAATTGCAGTTTTAATTTCGAAAACAATCTGGAGGAAGCATCATGTCGACAATCAGCACCATCCATGCCCGGGAAATTCTCGATTCGCGGGGCAATCCGACCGTCGAAGTCGAAGTGGTTCTGGAAAGCGGCGCCGTCGGCTCGGCGGCGGTGCCGTCCGGCGCCTCGACCGGCAGCAACGAAGCGCTGGAATTGCGGGACGGCGACAAACAGCGTTATGGCGGCAAGGGCGTATTGAATGCTGTCAAAAACGTCAATGAAATTATCCAGCCGGAATTGGAAGGCATGGATGCGCTGGACCAGCTCGGCATCGATCAGACGATGATCGAACTGGACGGTACTGCGACCAAGAGCAAACTCGGAGCCAACGCCATTCTTGGGGTTTCGCTGGCGACGGCCCACGCGGCGGCCAATTATTTGAACCTGCCGCTGTTCCGCTATCTCGGCGGAGTCAACGGCAAAGTTTTGCCGGTGCCGATGATGAATATCATCAACGGCGGATCGCATTCGGATGCGCCGATCGCTTTTCAGGAATTCATGATCCGGCCGGTGGGTGCCGAGTCATTCAGCTCCGGGCTGCGCATCGGCGCGGAAGTGTTCCATGCGCTGAAAAGTATTTTGAAGGAAAAACGCCTGAGTACTGCCGTCGGCGATGAAGGCGGTTTTGCCCCGAATTTCAGCGGCGGCACCGAGGAAGCGCTCGGTTGCATCCTGAAGGCGGTTGAGTTGGCCGGTTATGCGCCGGGAACGGATGTGAAAATTGCGCTCGATTGCGCCGCTTCGGAATTTTTTGCCAACAACATTTATGATTATACGAAATTCGAAGGGGCTTCCGGCGCCAGACGGGATGCCGCCGGGCAGGTGGATTATCTCGAAAAATTGATCGATTCCTATCCGATCGATTCCATCGAGGATGGCATGGCGGAGAACGATTGGGAAGGCTGGCAGCATCTGACCGAACGGCTCGGCGGCCGCTGTCAGTTGGTCGGCGATGACCTCTTTGTCACCAATGTCAACTATTTGGCCAAGGGAATCGCCATCGGCGCCGCCAATTCCATTTTGATCAAAGTCAATCAGATCGGTACTTTGACCGAGACGCTGGATGCCATCGAGATGGCGCACCGGGCCGGTTATACGGCGATCATCAGCCATCGTTCCGGCGAGACGGAGGACACTTCCATCGCCGACATCGCGGTGGCGACCAATGCCGGCCAGATCAAGACCGGCTCGCTGTCGCGGACCGACCGGATCTGCAAATACAATCAACTGCTGCGGATTGAAGAAATGCTTGGCGCGATGGCGCGCTACGGCTGCTAATCGCGAAGGCAGTGGTTCTCAAACTTGGTCCCGGGCGGAATGAAATCCGGCCGGGATTAGTTTTTATCGGCCTTGCGCGGCTGATGATTACGGCTGCGGGTTCCGGCGTAACGTTGCCATGACCGGACGATGGTCGGAAGCCATCACTTCGCCGATGACCTGGTGGCGGACGATTTCGAAAGCATTTTTGGGCGTGAAAGCGATATAATCGAGTTGTTGTTCCGGTTTGTCGGCCGGCCAGGATTTACTGCCGCCGTGATCGTTGGTCAAGGTCCAGTTTTTTCGCAGCGCTTCGATGCAGGCGGCATCCGGCTCCTGATTCAGATCGCCGACCAGAATTGCCGGATAATATTTTTTACTCTGCACCAGTTGGTCGATTGCGTCGACGGATTGGAGGCGGAGGTCTTCCAGTTCCGGTTCCCAGACAAAATGGGTGACGATGAAATAGAACGGCTGTTCGGCGGCGACTTTGACGACCAGTGCGGCACGGGGTTCGGCGTTGCCGTCGCCGGGCAGCGGAAGTTTGTCGACGACTTCCAGCGGATATTTGCTGAGAACGGCATTGCCGTATTGGGAGGTGCCCTCGTGAAAGGCAACCGCCTTGATGAAGGCGGGGTGCATATTGAGCAATTGTCCCAGTTCCCGGGGGATGTCGCTGCGCTGGGAACGCGGATTGTTGATATCCACTTCCTCCAGACCGATGACATCCGCCCCGTTGGCGCGAATCACTTCCGCCAGGCGCGGCAGATTGAACTGGTCGTCCATGCCGATGCCGGCGTGGATGTTGTAGGTCATGATTTTGATCTCCTGCGGCGCAGCGGTACCGCAGCCGCCGATCAGGACGCCGGCACTCACCAGGCCCGGCAGCAAACAAAATTTCCCCAAACGCTTCATAATCGGTTCTCCGGTGTATAATAAGGTTCTCTCGTTGGCTTTACAATATGGGATAAACGGCAGTGTGTCAAGATCGGAAGCGAAATTTCGGCGAGAGTTGAGGAAATATGATACTTTTTCGGTCGCGTCATTTGCGAAGCGAGGCTTGAAGGTGTATTTTCCCCGTTGACTTATTGTTTGATTTGAGTTGATTTATGAACTGATAAGTGGAAACATAACATAGGAGACCCAAGAACATGTATCACTACACGGTATCGACTGCAATTTTGGCGGCGGATGGCAATGCGGAAGCGCAAAACGCGGCACCGGTGGCTCCGGCCGGCGGCGAACAGTTGCAGGTGACTATCGAAGGCCAGCAGGTGCCGGAAGAGGCGCCGGCGCAGCCGCAGGCCCAACAGGGCGGAATGCTCGGCATGCTGCCGTTCATCATTTTGATTGCCCTGATGTTCTTTCTGATGATTCGTTCGCAGAAAAAGCAGGCCAAGAAACGGCAGGAAATCCTTTCCCAGATCAAAAAAGGGGACAAAGTGGTCACCAATGCCGGTATTTACGGTGTGGTGCAGGAAGTGAAAGATCAGACTTATATTCTGGAAATTGCCGATAAAGTCCGGGTGGAAATGGTCAAGAACGGGGTGGCCGGCAAAGTCAATTCGGCGGAAGCGGCCGACGCCGGCAAAAACGCTTGAGAACCAAACCAGGCAGGCAACGGGGAATTATGAATAAGAAACCGTATGTATTGCGTCTTATCATCGCATTGGTGGTGATGGCGATTTTTTCCTTTTCGATTTATCCGCTGACGCAGCGCGATTTTTACGATACGTTTCAGAAACTGTTGAAGGATCCGAACAGCGCCGAGGCGGCCGAATTGATCGCCGAAGCCAAATTGATGCAGGCGGCGGATGCGACGATTTATCCGTCGAATGCGCTGTTGGAGGCCGCCAACGCCAAAGGCATTCAATTGAAAAACCTGGTGAAAGGCAAGGATCTTCAGAACAACCGTGATGTCATCAGTCTGATCCGCAAGGAGAGCAGCAGTTCGATCCGGCTGGGTTTGGACCTCAACGGCGGGGTGGAGTTCATGCTGGAGCTGGTGCCGAATCAGGAGTTCCTGAGCAAATTCGAAGGCGCCGACAGCGAACAGTTGCAGAAGCGGATGCAAAGCGAGTTCAACAAATTCCGCGACCAGGCGATTGAAACTTTGCGCAAACGTCTGGAAGGGCAGAATATTTACGAAGCGGAAATCACCCCGGCCGGGGACAGTTTTATTGCTTTGCGGGTGCCGATCGTTGCCAAGGACGAAATGCTCAAGTTGATGGATATCATCAAGATGAGCGCCCGGCTGCGTTTCCACCTGGTTCATCCGCAGAACGACGAGTTGCGGAGTGCCTATCGGAGCGATCCGGAGCATTTTCAGGTACCGCCGGAATACATTCTCATGGAAAGCATCGAGGCGGATAAGGATGGCAACCCGTACAAGGAGGTGTATTTCCTGAAACGTCGCTGGGAGATGGACGGCCGGAATATTGTCGAAGCCTCCGCCAGCAAGGATATGTACGGCCAGTTGAGTATTTCCCTGGGGTTCGACAGTACCGGGACCAAGCGTTTCAGCGAAGTGACCAGTGAAAACATCGGCCGCCAGTTGGCGATCGTGCTTGACGACAAACTTTATTGCGCTCCGATGATCCGGGTGGCCATCACCGACGGACAGGCCCGGATTACCGGTGATTTTTCCCAGGAAGAGGCGAAAAATATCGCCGACGCCCTGGTCAGCGGCAGCATGCCGTTTCAGATCAATGTCGACGCGGTGTTCATCACCGACCCGACGCTCGGCAAGGACAATGTGGCCAACGGTATCTGGGCGGGGATTCTCGCTCTGGTCTGTACGATGTTGTTTGTCGGCGTCTATTATCTGCGCGCCGGTCTGGTGGCGGTTTTCGCGCTGGCGGTCAATATGATATTGGTACTGGGCATGATGGCCGCTTTCAGCGCGACGCTGACTTTGCCGGGTATTGCCGGTATTATTTTGACGATGGGGATGGCCGTGGATGCCAACGTGCTGATTTTCGAACGCATCCGCGAGGAGCTCAACGCCGGTAAAAATTTGGGAACCGCCATCGATCTCGGTTATCAAAAAGCATTCAGTGCAGTGCTGGATGCCAATTTGACCACTCTGTTCACCGCCCTGATTCTGATGTGGGTCGGGACCGGTCCGGTCAAAGGGTTTGCCATCACTTTGACGATCGGTATTGTTACCAGCATGTTTACGGCGTTGTTTCTGACCAGGCTGGTCTTCGATATCATCGGCCGCTACTTTAGCTTTAAGACGATGAAGATGTGTGCGTTTCTGTCGCATCCGAATTTCAATTTCATCGGCAAACGCAAAATTGCGTTCTGCATTTCCGGTGTTCTGATTGCCGGGACACTGATTCTCGCGGTTGTCAAGAATACGTCGATGTTCGGTGTCGATTTTACCGGCGGCACGCTGATCACCTTCAATTATCAGGAGCGGGTGCCGCAGGATGATATCGTCAAGGCATTGAAGAGTATCGGCTATGATGCCCGGGTGGCTTATAAGGAAAGCGCTTCGGTCGCCGACAACCGCAGTCTGGAAATCATGATCCGGGAGAATGAAAAAATCCAGCAGGATTTGGCGACCAGCAGTCCGAAAGAGAAAATCGCCGAATGTCTCAATCGGACATTTCCGGCGGCGCAATTCGACGGCGGCCAGGAATCCTCAGTCGGCGGTTTGATCGGTGAAGAGTTCAGCAAATCGGCGTTGATCGCCATTGCGATGTCTTTCCTGGTGATCATCATTTACATCTCGTTCCGGTATGAATTCGGTTATGCGATCGCCGGTATCGTCGCGCTGATCCACGACGTCATCGTGGCGACCGGCATCTTTCTGCTGGTCGGCCGTGAAATCACATTGCCGGTGATCGCCGCTTTGCTGACGATTATCGGTTATTCGCTGAATGACACCATCGTCATCTTCGACCGGATCCGGGAAGACCGCAAGCTGGTTACCGGCAAGAGCTTCGCTGAAATCGTCAACCAAAGCATCAACGAGACGCTGAGCCGGACGATCCTGACCTCGCTGACGACGCTGCTGGTTTTGATCGTACTGTTCTTCTTCGGCGGTATTGCGATCAACGATTTCGTCCTGGTGATGCTGCTCGGGGTGATAATCGGCACGTATTCGTCGATTTTCATTTCGAGTTCCCTGGTCATCGGCTGGCACCGGCCGGGACGGGCGGAAAAAAGCGCCGAGGTCAAAACTGGCGCCAGGGAAATTGCCGGTTGAGGCAAAAGACCATTGTAAATGATTGAAAAAATGCCCGTCGAGCGATTGTTTCGGCGGGCATTTTTATCTGAGGACGGATTGTTTTGTCCCGGAAAAACGATTATATTTAAGCAAATGAATTTGACGATAATTGGAGAAAGTTGAATTTTTATGGAATTGACGATGCGTTCCCTCAAATTCGGGGCGGCCGGTATGCGCGGGATCGTCGGACGTGGCCTGACGCCGGAAGCGGTGACCAATTTTGCCGCTGCTTTCGGTACGTTCTGCGCCGGGGAACCGGTGATGGTGGCGACCGATAGCCGGGTGTCGAGTCCGATGCTGAAAAATGCGGCGATCGCGGCGTTGAGCAGTTGCGGGTGCGAAGTTGTCGATGCCGGAATTATGCCGGCCGGAGTGGTTCATTACCTGATTCCGCGATTGAAGCTGAAAGGCGGCCTGCTGATCGGCGGCGGGCATCAGTCCTCCGGCTGGAATGCGATGATTCCGCTGGGAAGCGACGGCGCTTATTTCAACGCTCTGCGGCAGCGCGAACTGCTGGACATTTACCATAGCAATCGTTTCCGGTCGGCGGCATGGGACCGGTTGGGGAAAGTGAGCGCATTGCCGGCCGGCGCGGTGTCGGAATATTGGGACGCGCTGGCCGGACGGGTGGATGCCGCGGCAATCCGCCGGGCCGGCCTGACGATTATCGTCGATTACGGCAATGGCGCCGGTGCGGTGCTGCATGAACAGTTGGCGGAGCGCTTCGGCTTGAAAGTCATCGCGATCAACGACCGGCCGAACGGCTTTCTGCCGCGCGACCCGGAACCGCGGCCGCGGGCCGGGTCACCGTTGCGTTCGATTATCAAACCGCTGCACGCCGCACTGGGCGGTGTTTTCAACAGCGATATGAGCCGGCTGGAAATCGTCACCGATCAGGGGGAGCCGCTGTCGGAGGAATTGACCTTTCCGCTGGCGGCGGATTATTGGCTGAGCCGGCGGCCGGCCGGAGCCGGGGTCGTTGTCAACAGTTGTTCTTCGCGAACGCTGGAAGAGGTCGTCGCGGCCCGCGGCGGCCGGTTGGAGAAAACCCGGGTCGGGCAGGCGTCGGTGATCGACGCGTTGAAGGAATCCAATGCCCAGTTGGCCGGCGAAGGGGCCGGCTCTTTTGCCTGTTGCGACTGGGTGAAGGGCTTCGACGCACTCTATGCTCTGCTGGTTGTGGTCGAAGCGGCGGCGGTCCGCGGCAAGACGGTTACCGAACTGGTGCAGGCGCTGCCGCGTTACCGCATCGTCAAGCGGACGTTGCCGTGTCTGACGGCGCATGCCTATGCGCTGATCCGGCGGGCGAAGCGGTTGTTTCCGGCGGCCGAGTTGTCGGAAGTGGATGGATTGCGGTTCGATTGGCCGGATGGCTGGCTGAGTATCCGGCTGGCTTCCACCGATCAGGTGATCCGGCTGATCGCGGAGGCGGACCGGCCGGAGATTGCCCGGGAACGGGAGATGACGGTCCGGACATTCCTCGAACGGGAGATGAATTTATGAGTAATCTGAAGTTTTCCGAGAGCGGCGTTCGCGGCGTCGTCGGCGAAACGCTGACGCCTCAATTGGTTACCGCGTTGGCTGTGGCGTTCGGCAAATATGTCGGCGGCGGAACGGTGGTGGTGGGGCGGGATACCAGAACCAGCGGCCCGATGTTCGAGCAGGCGGTTATCGCCGGTCTGCTGGCTGCCGGCTGCCGGCCGGTGCTGTTGGGGATTGTGCCGACGCCGACCGTGCAGATCATGGTCGGAGAATTGCGGGCGCACGGTGGAATTGCAGTGACGGCCAGCCACAATCCGTCACAGTGGAATGCGCTGAAATTCATCGGTGCCAGAGGCATGTTTCTGGACCGCAACGAGGCGGCGGAACTTTTCGATATCTACAATCAAGGGGTGCCTTATTGCGAGGAAGAGGCCGGTTTGCAGGTCGCCGAGTCGCTGCCGGACGCTTTTGCCATCCATCAGGCGAAAGTGTTCGCCGCCGTCGATGTGGACTTGATTCGCAGTTGCCGCTTTAAAGTGGCGATCGATTGCTGCGATGGCGTCGGGGCGGTGTGTTCGGTGGACTTTTTGAAGGCGTTAAACTGTGAAGTGACGGCGCTGCATACTAGGACCGACGGTATTTTCGGCCGTCCGCCGGAGCCGGTCGATGAGAATCTGGGTGATTTGTGTTCGGCGGTCCGGGAGAACCGCTGCGCGATCGGATTTGCTCATGATCCGGATGGCGACCGGATGGCTTTGGTCGACAATCTCGGACGGCCGATGGGAACCAATGCGACAATCATGCTGCCGGTGGCGCATGTGTTGTCGAAACATCCCGGGCCGGTGGCCGTCAATCTGCAGACGACCAAAGCGGTGGAGGATATCGCGACGGCCGTCGGCTGCCGGGTGTTCTACTCGAAGGTGGGCGAAATCAATGTCGTCGAGAAGATGCTGGCCGAAAAGGCCGAGATCGGCGGGGAGGGCAGTTCGGCCGGTTTGATCTGGCGTCGGGTGCACGCCGGCCGCGATGCTTATGTGGCGATGGCGCTGGCGCTGGAAATGCTGGCGAGTCGCCGGGAAAGCGCTGCTGAAATTTTTGACAGTTTGCCGCGTTATCACAACTGCACGGCGAAATTCGAGGCTTCGCCCTATGCGGCCCGTGAAGTGATTCTGATCCTGGCGCGGCGCTATGAGGCGCTGGACCCCTTGACCATCGACGGGGTGCGCATCGATTTTCCGGAAGGCTGGGTGCTGGTACGGCAGTCGAATACCGAGCGGGTTCTCCGTATGAACGCCGAAGCCGGTACCGCTGCCGCTGCCGAAGCGCTGTTGCGGCGGTTGCGGGCGGAAATCGAGACAATTTTACAGGAATTTAACGGTTGAACGACGGGAGGAGTGACGGATGTCGGAAGTGAAACTGCATCTCTTTGATATGGACCATACGCTGATGGACAACGACAGCGATCTGTCGTGGAAAACGTATGCCGTGCAGCGGAAGCTGGCGTCTCCGGAGGCGCTGCAGCAGGCCGAAGCGTATTTTGAACAATATTCGGAGGGGCGGCTCGACATTGATGCGTTCATTCGTTTTCAATTGCAGGAGTTTGTTGGCAATACGCCGGAAACGATGCGGCGAATGTCGCAGGAGCATTTCACCGAATTGGCGCGTCCGAAAATCTATGCCGACGCCGTAGCGTTGGTCCGTTCGCTGCGGCAGAACGGCAAATTGGTCGGTTTGCTGACGGCGACCAATTTGGTGCTGGCGAAGCCGCTGGCGGATTTTTTCGGTTTCGATTATGTCCTGGGAACCAATCTGGAAGTGCGTGACGGCAAATATACCGGCGGCATTGCCGGCACCTATGCCGGGGGGGCCGGTAAAGTGGTCATCGCCCGGGAGTGTGCGGCAACGCTCGGTCTGGATTTGGCGGAAGTGGCTTACTATGGCGACAGCATCAACGACCGTTTCATCCTGGAAGCGGTCGGCGCGCCGACTGCGGTGAATCCTTCCAAGCAGTTGTCGGCTCTGGCCGAACAATATCGCTGGCCGGTACTCGATTTCGGCCCCGGCGGCTATGTACTGCAACCATGATTTGAGAAAGGAAACATGATTTCTGATGTGGAAACAAACGCAATTGAGTTGGAGTGAGCGGGAAACGCCGGAGGAGTTGCGGCGTTTGCTGGTCAGGTTGGGGGAAGAATATCCGATCCGGCCGAATGGCGAAGGCCGCCGGTTGGTTTTCTGCCAGGCGGCTGCCGGTTGTGCCGGGGCCTGTTGGGACGGCGATCATGTCCGCATTGAATACGGTACGGTGACCGATGCGGCCCGGGCGATCGGTTCGGCGTTAAGCCGCCTGGAAACGAAGGAAAAGACGGAGTTCCGGCTGCTCGGCATCATGCTGGATTGCTCGCGCAACGGCGTGATGACGGTGCCGCATGTCAAAAAGTGGCTGCGGCGCCTGGCTTTGATGGGATACAATACGGCGATGCTTTATACCGAGGATACCTACCGGTTGCCGGGGGAGCCGTATTTCGGCTATATGCGTGGCGCTTATACGGCGGAAGAAGTGCGGGAAATCGACGCCTATGCCGCCGATCTCGGCATTGAAATCATCGGCTGCATTCAAACGCTGGGCCATCTGGAGCAGGTCATCAAATGGGGCGGCGCTTACCAGGCGGTGACCGATACGGCCCGGGTGTTGCTGGTGGATGAGGAAAAAACCTACCGGCTGATCGATAAAATGATCCGTTTCTGGTCGGATAATCTGAAATCCCGCCGGATACACATCGGGATGGATGAAACCCATGACCTGGGGCGCGGCCGTTTCATGGACCGGCACGGTTACGAGCGCGGGTTTGAAATTTTCAATCGCCATTTGGCGAAAGTCAATGAAATTTGCGGCCGTTATGACATGCGGGCGATGATCTGGTCGGATATGTATTTCCGGATGGGCAACGAGGATTTGGAATATTACGATGTCAATTGCAATATTCCGCCGGAAGTGCGGGCGCAAATTCCGGAAAATGTCGATTTGGTATACTGGGATTATTATCATGAGGATCAGGCTTTTTACGAACGGTTTATCCGGCTGCATCGGGATCTGGAGCGTCCGGTGCTGCTGGGCAGCGGCATCTGGACCTGGTCGAAAATGTGGCTGGATTACCAGATGACCCGCGATGCGGCCGGTCCCTGCCTGCGCGCCTGCAAGGCGACCGGGTTGCGGGATTTGTTTTTTACGATGTGGGGGGATGACGGCAGCTATTGTGATTGGGATTCGGCGTTCGTCGGCCTCTCCTGGGCGGCGGATGTCGCATACGGCATGGCGGAAGAAGCGCCGGAGTCGGTGACGCGCTTCGAGGCGATCTGCCAGGCCAGTTATTTGCCGCAGGTGGAAGCCGGCAAACTGGATCCGCGTCTGCCGTACGGCACGGAGGGCAAATATCACTATATCCGCAATTTCATCTTGCTGTGGGATGACCCGATCATGGGAATCGGCTGGAACGGTTATAAAATTCTGGACGAGGCGTTCGATGTCAAGGTTGAAGCTGCCTTTTCCGAATTGATCGACAAGCTGTTGCCGTATCAGGCGGAAAAGAATGCCGGCAATGTGGCGCACGCGATCAAGTTGGCGCAGGCGATCGTGGTAAAATTGCGGTTGCGCCGCGAACTGCTGTCGGCGTATGAGCGGCGGGACATGGCCCGGTTGCGCCGGCTGGCGGAAGTCGATATTCCGGCGGCGATCGCCGCTTATCGGGCGGTGTTCGACTCCTGCCGGGACCTCTGGCTGGCGACGTTCAAGCCTTTCGGACTGGAAACCATCCAGATGCGCAACGGCACGATGATCGTCCGCTATGAAGAACTGGCCAGGCGGCTGTCCGAATTGATTGCCGGCAAGGTTGCGGCGATTCCGGAGCTGGAGGAAAAGCTGGATGCCGGAATTGCGACGTTTCCCGCCTGGACCCGCGGCGTGATGTGCGGTTCGACATGGTGGTAAACGGAGCAGAAAAGACAGCGGGGCTGCCGGGTGTTTTCGTCGCGGGGAAATATCCGGCAGCACTGTTTTGATTTCAACGCCGCCGTTGCGTTAACTTTTGACGGTAATACGTTGGAAAGTAAGTTGCAAAATTGCGTTGAAAGCGTTAAATTACTTGAAATATTTTTTATGGAATGGTATTTGGCAGTCGTTGCCGGAGTTCTGCTGTTCTTTTTGTAATTTATATATCCGGAGGATAAGATGAAAGTATCGTTTTCCAAGTATGTGACAAAAGATTCTATCGTCGTACTGAATGGGAAAAGTAAACTCGAAGTTTTGGACGAGCTCATCAATCGGGCTGCCGATCTGTCGCATCTGGATCGCGATCTGATTTTCCGTTTGACCTGGAAGCGGGAAAATATGATGACCACCGGCGTCGGCAGCGGGTTGGGATTGCCGCATATCCGGGTCAGCAATATTCCTTATCCGGTCATTTTGATCGGCATTTGCACCAATCCGGTCGAAGATTATCAGAGCCAGGATGACCAGCCGGTCCGGGTCATTGTTTTTATCGTCGCTACCGATGAAGATCCGGAAGCTTACCTGCAGTTGCTCGGCAGCATTTCCAGAAAAATGCGCGATCCGAAGATGGTCGACAAAATTGTTGAAAACATCGCCAAGCCGGATGAAGTGTTGAAACTGATTGATGATTCGGAAGAATAATCATTGTTTTTGGAATCTCCTGCCGGGATGCCGGCGGAAACTATAATCACGGAAAAAATTTATGTCGAAAACTTCCCAGAATATCGGCGCCAAGGCGCAGATTGACTTTCATTGTCTGGATGATCATTGTGATGGAATTGTCAAATTCAATCTGGCGGATGTTTCCCGGAAAGATTTTCAGGCGGTTTGTCCGAAGTGCCTGCGGACCTACGAATTGGACGCCGCTTTGCGTGACAAGTTGTCGCGCATGCTTCATTTGATTCAGGCAATCCGGGAAGCGGAAGATATCCTCGGCGACAGCAATGTATCGGTCAACGTGGCGAACGGTGAAGTCAGAATCCCGTACGCGTTGCTGTTGACGCGGCTGAATACTTTGATCACCTTGAACTTCGGAGAACGCCAGGTCGACTTTCACTTGTGGATAGAACCCTCTTCGCCGGATACCTTCCGGTAAAGGAACAGTTGGAATTGAGAACATGACGGAACAGGAAATCATTCGAATTTTTGAAGAGTCCCATGCATTGTTGAATGGTCATTTCAAATTGCGCAGCGGCTTGCACAGCAATCGCTTTTTTCAGGCGGCGTTGTTGTTGCAGTATCCGGACAAAGCGGAACAGGTCTGCGCTTATCTGGCGGCGAAATTCAAGGATGCCGGCGTGGAGACGGTGATTTCTCCGGCCGTCGGCGGTTTGATTGTCGGCCAGGAGATTGCCCGCGCCCTGGGCTGCAAGGCGATCTTTGCCGATAAGGAGGAGGGGCGGCTGGTTTTGAAGCGCGGTTTTTCTCTGCGGCCGGGAGAGCGGGTGCTGGTTGCCGAGGATGTCATCACCAAAGGAGGCCGGGTGCAGCAGACCATCGACCTGGCCCGCTCGTTCGGCGCCGATGTCGTCGGCGCTGCCGTGCTGGTCGACCGCAGCGGAGGGGCGGCCGGTTTCGATGTGCCGACTGAAAGTTTGATTCGGTTGAATTTACCGACTTTCGAACCGGACCAGTGTCCGTTGTGCGCGGCCGGCGCCCCGCTGGACACCCCCGGGTCCAAATAAAACGATTGGTTAGTCCGTCTGGCGGAAAGCGGGCGGTGGAAGGAAATTGTTATTTATGATTGAACGCATTGTCAAAAAAATCTTCGGCAGTAAATCGGCGCGCGATTTGAAAAAAATGCGTCCGTTGGTCGCCAGGGTCAACGAGCTGGAGGTTTCTTACCAGAATCTGTCCGAAGCGGAATTGAAGAACAAGACCGTGGAATTCAAGGAACGCCTGAAAAATGGTGAAACGCTCGACGACATCATGTGCGAGGCGTTCGCCGTGGTCAAGAATGCCTGCCGCCGGCTGGTGGGGCAGGAAGTGGAAGTCTGCGGACAGTCGATGGTTTGGGATATGATCCCGTTTGACGTGCAGATTCTGGGGGCGATTGCCCTGCACAGGGGCAATATCGCCGAAATGGCCACCGGCGAAGGAAAAACGCTGGTCGCCTCGATGCCGCTGTATTTGAACGCCTTGAGCGGCAGAAACTGCCAGTTGGTGACGGTCAACGATTATCTGGCCCGCCGTGACTCCGAGTGGATGGGGATGATTTATCGCTACCTGGGCTTGACGGTCGGTTGTCTGCAGGGACAGATGCCGTCGAATATTCGCCGCGAACAGTATCGCTGTGACATCACCTACGGCACGAACAGCGAATTCGGTTTCGACTATCTGCGGGATATGGGGATGGCCACCGAGGCGCGTCATCTGGTGCAGCGCGACCACTTCTATGCGATTATCGACGAAATCGACAGTATTTTGATTGATGAGGCGCGGACGCCGCTGATCATTTCCGGTCCGGTGCCGATGTCCAGCCACCAGTTCGACCAGTTGCAACCGAAAGTGGCGCAGCTTTTTTCGAAGCAGAATCTGCTTTGTTCGAAGTTGGTGCAGGAGGCGAAGTCGACTCTGGAGCGCGAGGGGATTTCTGCCGAAGAGCGGGAAAATGCCCTGCTGAAACTGCTGCAGGTGAAATTCGGCATGCCGACCCACAAGCAGTTGCTGCACGTCCTGGAAGACGGCAGTATTCTCAAGGAGGTGGAGCGGCTGGATTCCAAGGTGCACAGCGACAACAATCGCGGTCTGCTGCAGGAAGTGCAGGGAGATCTGTATTTCGCCATCGATGAAAAATCGCATGGTGCCGATTTGACCGAAAAGGGACGCAATGCGCTGTCTCCGAATGATCCGGAGGCATTTATCATGCCGGATCTGCTGCTGGAGCTGCACAATATTGAAAACGATGCATCGCTGAGTGAAGAAGAACGGTTGGCCAAACGCCAGAAATTCGAAGCCGATTATGCGGTCAAAAGCGAACGGCTGCATGATTTGTCGCAGCTGTTGAAAGCGTATTGCCTGTTTGAAAAAGATGTGCATTACGTCGTGCAGGACGACAAGGTGATGATCGTCGACGAGCACACCGGCCGGTTGATGCCGGGCCGGCGTTTCAGCGATGGTTTGCACCAGGCGCTGGAAGCCAAGGAACGGGTGAAAATCGAGCAGGAAACGCAGACGCTGGCGACGATTACCATTCAGAATTATTTCCGTCTTTACGAAAAACTGGCCGGCATGACCGGCACAGCGGAAACCGAAGCCAACGAATTTCATCAGATTTACAAACTGGATGTCATCGTCGTGCCGACCAACCGGCCGTGTCAGCGTATTGATGCCAATGACTCGATTTTCAAGACGCGCCGCGAAAAATTCAACGCGATCGTCGAGGAAACCGCCGCCCGCCACGCCAAAGGGCAGCCGGTGTTGCTGGGAACGATCTCGGTGGAAGATTCTGAAATTGTCAGTCGGATGCTGAAGCGGAAGAATATTCCGCACAATGTCCTGAATGCCAAGAACCATCAGTTGGAGGCGGAAATCGTCGCCAACGCCGGCCGGGTGGGCGCGGTGACGGTGGCGACCAATATGGCCGGCCGCGGTACCGACATCAAGCTGGGGCCGGGAGTGGCGGATTTGGGCGGTTTGCATGTTATCGGCAGTTCCCGCCACGATTCGCGGCGGATCGACCGGCAGTTGCGCGGCCGCTGTTCGCGCCAGGGCGATCCGGGGTCTTCGAAATTCTATGTGTCGCTGGAAGACAATTTAATGCGCCTTTTCGGCGGCGACCGGGTCATCAAGATTTTTGAGCGTTTCGGCTTGGGAGAGGGCGAGGAGTTGGAGCATCCGTGGTTGAACCGTTCGATTGAAACGGCGCAGCGTCGGGTGGAGCAGCAGCACTTTGCAATCCGGAAACGGACGCTGGAATTCGATGATGTGATGAACAAGCAGCGCGAGATCATTTACGGTCTGCGGAAAGATGCGCTTCTGTCCGAGAAGCCGCTGGATACCTTGATGTATCTGGTCGAACAGCATGTGTTGAACAAAGTGCAGGAAATCGCCCTCGGGCCGGCCAAGGGAGAAGCTCGTACCCAGAATGACGGCGAATTCGATATGGCCCGCCTGGTTACCTGGCTGAAGGCGACGTTCCCGATCGACTTTCAGGAGAGCGAGCTGACTGCCGGATTTAGAGCCGGTTCGAAAGCGGCCGGCGACGGTCGCGGGCCGCTGCGCGATCCGAGCGCGTTGACCGAGCAAATCGTCGATAAGATCGAAGTTGCCTATAACCGGAAGAATGAGATCCTGCCGCGGGAACAGTGCCGCTATCTGGAACGCCATACGGTGCTGGATGCGATCGACCGGTTGTGGCAGGAGCATTTGTATACGATGGACAGTTTGCGGTCGAGCATCTATTTGAGGGTTTACGCCGCGCAGAAGGATCCGTTGGTGGAGTACAAGCATGAAGCGTTCAAGGCCTTTGAAGTGTTGATGGGGCAGATCGAGCAGGAAGCGGTTGCCAATATGTTCCGGGCGACCATTGCGACATTGGAGAGCTTTGAGCGGTTGCTGGAATCGCTGCCGCAGGAATTGATTCACCGTTCGTTCGGTCAATTCGATATGAATGAACTGTTGAGCGCCGGCCGCAAGGACGGCCGTCCGGCGATTCCCGGTTCCATTACGATCAGCAATCCGGCGATGAAGCCGAAGGACAATGGTCCGCGGCGTTCGAAATGACCGGTAACGTTTTAGCAGAGCAGAAAAGGAAGGCGTAGTGCCGCATGAATTATCGGATTGAAATTTCACCGTTGCGCACTTGGCGGGATGCGCGCGGAGAGGGCGTCAAACAACAGATTGTCGACTTTCTGAAACTGAATGTCGATGCGGTTTGGACGCGGGATGTTTATACGATCGCTGCCGACGTCGATGCGGCGGAAGCGGGTAAAATTGCCGAATTTTTGGTCAACCCGGTTACCCAATATACCCGGCTGGGGGAAGTGCCGGCGGTGCGGGCGGAGGACGGCGACTGCAAATTTATTATCGCCATCGGCTTCAAGCCGGGTGTTACCGACAACGTGGGGCGTACCGCTCACGAGGCGATTGGCGATATTGTCGGCCGGCGGCTGCGGGATGACGAGAAAATTTTCAGCTCGGTCGAATACCTGTTGTACGGCGAACAACTGACCCGGGAGACGGTGGAACGGATTGCCCGCGATTTGCTCGCCAATGAGCTGATTCAGTCGGTACGGATTTTTTCCGGAGACCAGTTGCAACGGCCCTTGCCGTTGAATCTGCCGGCGGTCAATGCCGTCGGAGGCGGGGAGGTGCGCAAGTATAATTTGGAAGTCAGTGACCGGGAGTTGATGGAAATCAGCCACAAAGGCATCCTGGCTCTGTCGCTTGAGGAGATGAAAGCGATTCAGCAATATTTCCGGGAAGCCAGGGGCAGGGAGGCTTACGGGCTGGACCGCAATCCGACCGATGTCGAGCTGGAGGTGCTGGCGCAAACCTGGTCGGAACATTGCAAGCATAAGATTTTCGCGGCTGAAATTGATTATGAAAACCCGGAAAGCGGTGAAAAAGAGCATATCGTTTCCTGCTATAAATCTTTTATCAAAAAGAGCACCAATGAGATCGCCGAAAAGGTGGACTGGCTGGTGTCGGTGTTTCACGACAATGCCGGTGTCATCGCTTTCAACGACAAATATGACTTGGTATACAAGGTCGAAACCCACAACAGTCCGTCGGCGCTCGATCCGTACGGCGGGGCGATGACCGGTATTGTCGGCGTGAATCGCGATCCGATGGGGACCGGGCAGGGGGCTGAACTGCTGATCAATGTTTGGGGATATTGTCTGGCGTCGCCGTTTACCGCCGATGCCGAAGTGCCGCCGGGCCTGCTGCATCCGCGACGTTTGCGCGACGGCGTCCACAAGGGCGTCATCGACGGCGGCAATCAGAGCGGCATTCCGTATGGATTGGGCTGGGAATATTTCGATGAGCGTTATCTCGGCAAACCGCTGGTCTATTGCGGAACGGTGGGGATTCTGCCGAAGAAGATCGGTGAAGTCAGGGGATCGGAAAAGACGATCAAGCCGGGCGATTATATCGTCATGGGCGGCGGCCGCATCGGCAAGGACGGCATCCATGGCGCCACCTTCTCCAGTGAGGAGCTGCACAAGGACAGTCCGACCCAGGCGGTGCAGATCGGCGATCCGATTACCCAGAAAAAACTGAGCGATTTCATCTATGAAGCGCGCGACCGCGGCTTGTATCGGTTTATCACCGACAACGGCGCCGGCGGATTGTCGTCGAGCGTCGGCGAAATGGCGTCGTTGTGCGGCGGGTGCCGGCTGGATTTGGCGACGGCGCCGCTGAAGTATGCCGGCATGGCGCCGTGGGAAATCCTGGTTTCGGAGGCGCAGGAACGGATGAGTTTTGCCGTGCCGCCGGAGAAATTGGAAGAATTCAAAGCGTTGGCGGCCTCCCGCGATGTCGAGGTGACCGTGATGGGGACTTTCACCGATGACGGTAAATTCCATATCACTTACCGCGACCGTACCGTGGCGCTGCTGGACATCGATTTCATGCACGAAGGATTGCCGCAGTTGCATCTCAAGGCGAAATGGAAGACGCCGGTGTTTGAAGAGCCGGTGCTGGCCGGTCGCGATGCCGCGGCGGACTTGAAGGCTCTGGTGGCGGATTTGAACATTTGTTCCGATGAGTACAAAGCCCGGCAGTACGATCATGAAGTCAAAGGCCTCAGCGTCGTCAAGCCGTTTGTCGGCGCCCGGCGCGATGTGGCCAGCGACGCGACGGTGACGATGATCGAACCGTTGAGCCGGGAGGGCGTGGTGTTGTCAGCGGCCATTCTGCCGCGTTACAGCGATGTGGATACCTATTGGATGATGGCGTCTAGCATCGATCTGGCGGTGCGGCGGATTATCGCCGTCGGCGGCAAGCTCGGCCATATCGCCGGTTTGGACAACTTCTGCTGGCCGGATCCGGTTCAGAGCGAAAAGACGCCGGACGGCGAATACAAACTGGCTCAACTGGTCCGGGCGAATCAGGCGCTTTATCATTTTACCAAAGCGTTCCAGGTACCGTGCATTTCCGGCAAGGACAGCATGAAGAACGACAGCACCAAAGGCGGCCGCAAGATTTCAATTCCGCCGAGTGTGCTGTTCAGCGCCATTTCGAAGATGGACGATATCGACAAAGCGGTGACGCTCGATGTCAAGCGGCCGGGCGATTTGGTGTACGTCATCGGTTCGACTGCCGCCGAATTGGGCGGCAGCGAATATTACGCCATGCTCGGCGCCACCGGCAACCGGGTGCCGAAAGTGGATGCCGGAGCGGCGATCGCCATTTATGAGCGCGTCGCACAGGTGACTGAAAGGAATCTGGCCAGCGCGTTGCATACGCCGGCTTTGGGCGGACTGGGGGTCGGTTTTGCCAAGATGGCGATGGCCGGCCGGCTGGGCATGCAGATTGATCTGGCCAAAGTTCCGACCAGCGAAACCTGTTCGACGCTGGAATTGTTGTTTTCCGAATCCAACAGCCGCTTTATCCTGACGGCGGCTCCGGCTGATGCCGAAGCGGTGGAAGCGATTCTGCAAGGGGTGCCGTTTGCCTGTGTCGGTGCCGTTGACGGCATCAATCAGTTGAGCTTATCGGCGGAGGATGCGAGCATTGAAATGCCGCTGGCCGAATTGCTGGCAAACTACAAGGAGACGCTGGCCGGCATTTGAGTCGCCGGTTGAACTCTGTTGCTGCAATGCCCGATTTTGTGATGTGAACTGCAAAATCGGGCATTTCTCATCGAAAGGAACGAGATGAATATTTACCCGGTCGACAGTTTGATTCTGGCGCCGTTGTCCGGTTATACCGATTTGCCGTACCGCCGTATTGCTCGCGCTTACGGCTGCCGTTACGCATTCACGGAGATGATCGATATCTCGTCGCTGGCTTATGCCCATGAACGCTCGTTCCGGATGCTGGAGCGGGGAGAGGATGAAACATTCCTCGGGATTCAATTGGTCGGCAGCGACCCGGAACATCTCAGGAGGGCGCTGGAAGTGGTCAACCGCTGCCGGTTCGATGTCGTCGATTTCAATCTGGGGTGTCCGGTGGCCAAGGTGGCCAGAAAGTGTGCCGGTGCGGCATTGGGGCGCCAAGTGGACCGGGCGCTTGCCCTGTTCCATCTCCTGGTGAAGGAATCGGTCCATCCGGTAACGGCCAAAATACGGATTCTGGATGAAAGAGACCCGCGGGAGACATTGCGTTTGGCGCTCGGGCTGGAGGCCGCCGGCGCCCGGGCGCTTACCGTCCACGGGCGGGTGATGAAGATGTTCTATTCCGGGCCGGTTTACGCTGAAATCATTGCGGCGGTTCGGGAATCGCTGGCGATTCAGGTCGTCGCCAATGGCGGAGTTATGGGCTGGCAGTCGTACGGGCAGTTGCGGCGTGACAGCGGTTGCCGTGCCGTGATGCTGGCGCGCGGGGCGATGGGCAATCCGTGGTTGTTCCGGGAATTGAGCGATCCGCAGGGTTATCTGCCGCCGACGCCCGAAGAGGTCATCGGAACGATGCGCTCCCATGTGTTGGCGATGATCGATTATTACGGCGAAGCTGCGGCGATGCGGATGGCACGCAAAATTATGATCGACTATCTGCGGGGACGTGGTTTTCTGGGAACGGCGCGGGCGGCGGTGTCGAAATTGGAAACCCGGGACGAGCTGCTGCAATTTTGTGAGCGCGCCGTCCATGAGCACAGTGCCGGTTACTGGCAGTGGTTGGAGAGCTCGCCGACGGCGGAACGGCGGTTGCGGAAAGGCTCCTTTTGAGGGCAGGTCGCCGGGCGGATAATTTTTTCAGGAAAATATTTGACAACGCTGATTTGCCGGTTATAGTACCGCAACAAACCCAAAATTGAAATGGAGATATAAAGCATGGCTACTATTTGTCCTTTTTGCTCAACTGAAGTCAGTGAAAGCTCTATCGAAGCGGAAGACGGCTGCTGTCCGGAGTGCGGAGCGGTGATTTCTGTTTCGAATGCCTATATGGCAGGAGAAGATGCTGACCTCGATTCCGAGTATGATGACGAGCCGGATGGCTTTGATCTCGATGATGAAGATGACGGTGATTTTGGTGATTTCGATGACGAATTCGGCTTGGAAGAGTTCGATGAAGACGGCTTTGAGGAGTTCGATTTCGGCGACGAGATCGATGAGGAAGAAGATTACTGAGTCTTGACGATTGGAAAAGAGCGTCCGCTGACTGTCCGGTATGCCGGCTGCGGCGGACGTTTTTTTTGCCGGGAAGCCGGCCGGCCGGTCAGTCGCTGTACAGAAACAGGCGCGTGCCGGCATTGCCGGGCAATTCCCGGGGGGCAGTGGCCTGCCAGTGAAGCGGTCGACTCTGCCGGTCGGGTTTCAGGGCGTTCAGCAGCGGTAAATCGGCAGCCGCCTGTTCCGGCGTCTTGTACAGGATGAAACGGCCGTCCGGCCTGACCAGGCGACGCGCTTCCTGAAACAGTTTGACGCTCTCCGCCACCGCCCGTCCGGTGACGATATCAAATCGATTCTGCCAGGCGCTTTGGCAGTTCATCTCCCTGGAGCGGCGGTTGATGACCGTTACATTGGACAATGCCAGTTCGGTGACGGCCTGCCGGACAAAAGCGGTTTTCTTGCCGATGGAATCGATGGCGGTAATTTGCAGTTGCGGGAAGGCGATGGCCAGAACCAGGGAGGGAAAGCCGGCGCCGCAGCCGATGTCGGCCAGGGAAAACGGCCGGGTGGCGATTTCCGGAAAGAAATAACCGATCAACAGCGAGTCGAGCACGTGTTTGAGCCAATAGCCGTCCGGCGTATCGATCCGGGTCAGATTGACCCGTCGATTGGCCTCAGCCAGCAGCTCGTACAGCTTCCGGCCTTTTTGAATCAGAGTCGGAAGATCCGGCACACGGCATTCCCGGGCCGCCGCCGGGAAATCGAAGCTGGTTGCCGGCATTTTGTCAGGCTTTCCAATTCAACGCGATGGCGGCGCCGCAGTAGAAGGTGATCAGCAAAGCATAACCGACCGCAGCATAGCGTGCACTGCCATGTCGGGCCAGGAAGCGGAATGCATCCCGCAGATAACAGGGCTTGGCGGAGATCAGGATGCCGATCAGGCCGATGCTCCAGGCCAGCACCGCGCCGGACAGCGCGAGTTTTATATCCAGCGCGAAGGATTCCTGAAGGAAATAATAGGCCGCCAGAATCAGCAGGCCGCCGATCGCCCGGGCAAACAGATAATCCAGAAAGAAAAAAGCCAGAACCGTAAAAATGCCAACCAGCGGCCACAGATAGGGCAGCAGCCAGTCCCACGCCAACGCTTGGCCCTGCGGCACGCACCAGGCCAGTGCCAGCAAGGCGATGACGCTGCCCCAATAACGGTTGCGGGTCAATTGCTCTGCCGCCGGGATTCGTGGCGGATTGAGTCGAAAACAGTACCAGGCAGTTGCCAGCCCGCCGAGCGCAGCCAGCAGCAACCCGCCGAGCAAAAAGAAATGTAGCGTCATCAATCTTATCCTGATTTTGTCAGTTCATAAAGGAGTAAATTAGCATCATCCGGCCTGTTATTCAAACTGCCGGCACAAAAAATCCGTTCGATTCCGGTTGGAACCGAACGGAAAAGATTTCTGGAAAAATCAGGCGGCGTCTTCGCCGGCTTTCAGGTCGATGAAATCCGACATGATCCGGACGGACTCTTCCATCACCCAATCATCCTGCTTTTTCTTGTTATCCTGTTCTCCGGCCGCGGCGCCGTTCAGCGCGTCATTTTCCTTGTCCAGTTCTTTTTCCTGCTGGTACTCCTTGAAACGGGTTTCCTCATTCAAAGAGATGACCTTGCGTTCCTTCAAACTTTTGAACAGATCGACTTTGGCCTGATATTTCTGGAAATTTGAATCGTTCTGGCGGCGCTCCCGGGATTTCTCGTCGAGGATTTTGACCTCCTTCGCCAGCCTGGAATCGTAATTGTCATGCGGAACTGCGGCGATGGAATCCCACGGCAGGTGGTTTTCGTTGTACAGTTCGCCGACTTCCATGAATTCGGTGAACGACGGCAACTGGATATCCGGCTTGATGCCGAGCTGCTGGGTCGATTCCCCGTTGATCCGGTAGTAAATGGCCGTTTCATATTTCAGGGAACCGGCCGGGAAGGATTGCCGCAGATGGCCGAGCAGCCGGTCGAGTTGGGTAACATCCAATACCGTACCTTTGCCGTAAGTCCGGCTGTCGCCGACCACAATGCCGCGCTGGTAATCCTTGATCGCGCCGGTGAAAATTTCCGCCGCCGAAGAGGTCAGCTTGCTGGTCAGCACCATCAGCGGGCCGTCGTAGACGATCGCATCATCCGGGTCGCGCTCCACCTTGACTTTGCGTTCGGAATTGCGGACCTGAACCACCGGACCGGAGGTGATGAACAAACCGGACAGGCTGATCGCCTCCTGCAGGCTGCCGCCGCCGTTCAGCCGCATGTCGACAATGACCCCGTCCACGCCTTCTTTCTTGAAATCTTCCAGGATGCGTTTGACGTCGCGGGTGCAGCTTTTGTAATTCTTGTCGCCGCGGAATGCCGCTTCGAAATCCATGTAAAAGCGGTTGAGGTTGATCACTCCGATTTTGTGCTCCTGGCCATCCGGCATCGGAATGGCGCGGATGGAGCCGGACGCTTCGCTCTCCTTGAGCTCCACTTTGCCGCGCGTAATGGTGATGTTCTCCGGAATGGCGTTACGCCCTTTGCTGCCGGAAAGCACCGTTAAGGTCACTTTGGTATTTTCCGGGCCGCGGATCAATTTTACGACTTTGCTGACCGACATGTCGATCACGTCGACCGGGGCTTCATCCTGCTGGGAGACGGCGATGATGCGGTCTTCGGCTTTCAGCGTGCCTTCCAGCGCCGCCGGACCGCCCGGGACGATTTCAACCACTTTGGTATAACCGTCGTCACTGGTCAGCGTCGCTCCGATCCCGTAGAGCGACAGACTCATATCGATGCTGAAATCTTCTTCTTCCCGCGGCGAGAAATAACTGGAATGCGGTCCGTAAGTCAGCGCCATCGCGGTAAGATAGAAACCGAGAATTTCCATCTTGTCCTTCTGGCTCATTTCATTGTGAATATCGCGCAGCCGTTTCAGGATTTTTTCTTCCGGCGTCTGTTTGTCCCACAGCGCCTGAATCGCTTTGCGGTCCGCCTCGGCGGCATCTTCCGGCGTCTCCGATTCCATCGCCCGTTTCAGCAGCCGGAAATAGAGAACGTCGTTTTTCAGTTTCTTGCGCCAGAATTCGCGTTGTTCCTCGACGTTGGCGAACGGCTTGGCATTCTGCCGGTCGATTTCGATGGTTTCATCCAGGGTGAAATCGAACCCGTTGGTCAATTCCTGTTCGGCGAACTCCTGGTATTCGGTCATCCGCTTGAGCAGCAGGTCATAAACCTCGAACGCGAAATCAGCGTTACCCGCCCGAGTCAAATCATCCAGGTAATAACGATATTTTTCAAAGCCGGCAATGTCCGGCGCGGTAAAATACAATTTTGCCGGGTCCAGCAATTTGAAATATTCGTCGAATACTTTGGAGGATTGGTTGTCATCGAGTTTCTGCTGCCGGTAATGATTGTTGCTCAACAGCGCACCGGTCAGTTTGGTGATGATGGAAATTTGTTCATCTTCTTCCAGCGTAGTGGCCGGCGCACCGTAAACGGTACTCTGCCAGCCGGCGAAACCAAGGAACATCCCGAGTGAAATCGGGTAAAGAATGCGTTTGAAAAATCCGGGCATTTACAGCACCTCACTTGATTGGTTGTTGGTCATTTATATTATTGCCTTTGACAAACAATACCACGGTTTGTTCAAAATAACAATCCGCCCAACAACCGATCCGGCCGCTTATTCACTTTTTTTTCGCCGCCACGGCCAGTGGAGCGACTCCGCCAGCGAATAAATTGCCGGAATGAACAGCAGCGTGATCAAAGTGGAACTGGAAAGTCCGCCGATGACCACCCGGGCCAGCGGCGCCTGGGTTTCGCCGCCGTCTCCCCAGCCGAGCGCCAGCGGAAACAATCCCAGCACCGTGGTCAGCGTCGTCATCAGAATGGGACGCAGCCGCCGGCGTCCCGCCTCGCGGATTGCCAGATCCAGACTCAATTTGTCGCGCCGCCGCAGCAGATTGGCGGTGTCGACGAGCAGAATGGCGTTGTTGACGACGATGCCGGCCAGCATGATACAGCCGATGAACGATTGGATGTTGAAAGTCGTGTTGGTCCAGAACAGGGCGAGGATGACGCCGATCGAAGCCAGCGGCACCGAGAACATCACCACCAGCGGGTCGCGCAGCGATTCGAATTGACAGGCCATGACCATGTAGACGAGAATCAGCGCCAGGACGAAGGCGACCAGCAGCTCCTGAAAGGCTTCCACCTGATCTTCATAATCTCCGCTGAAACTGATTGAAAAGCTGTTGGGGACGATCAGGGAACGCATCTCCTTTTGGATGTCGGCGACGACGGAGCCCATATCCCGGCCGTAGAGATTGGCCGTCAAGGTGATCACCCGTTCCTGATTTTTGCGCTCAATGTTCACCGGTCCTTCCACCCGTTCGAAAGTCAGCAGGTTGCGCAGCACGATGCGCTCGCCGGCGGTATTGCGGACCGTCATGTTCAGGATTTCGTCCAGCGGCAGGTTGTCGGCATCCTTGACTTTGACCAGAATGGTGTATTCATCGCCGCCGTCGCGGTATTCTCCGGCGGAGGAGCCGGCCAGGATCGTCCGCAGCGAATCGGCGATGGTCCTGACCGAAATCTGCAAATCGGCCGCTTTCTGGCGGTCGATGACGATCCGCTGCTCCGGAACGCCGAGATCCCGGCTCAATTCGACGTCGGTGACGTTGGGGATATTTTCGACGATCGCTTTCAGTTGGGCCGCCAGCGCATTGGAGAGATCGAAATCATAACCGCGGATGTCGATGGTCACCGCATCGGAAGAGGAGCCGCCTCCCATGCTCATGCCGGAACGGGCCCGGGTTCGGAACGTCGTGCCCGGAATGTTTTTCAGCCGCTGCGTCAACGCATTGGCGATGTCTTCGGAAGATCGCTTGCGCTCCGATCGCGATTTCAGGCGAATGTTATAGGAGGCCTTATGGCCGCCGGTCGCCCGCCAGGAAGAACTGCCGGCGCTGGAAACCCAGCCGATGTATTCGTCTTTGAATTCGTCATAGATGAGCGGCTCGGTCATGATGACGGTCTGATTGACGCTTTCCGGGCTGGTGCCGACGGCTTCTTCCAGCGTGATGTCTACGGCGCCGCCGTCGCTTTTCGGCATCATTTCGGTTCCGATAAAGGGACAGAGCAGCGCCACGGCCACCAGCAGTAATAAACTGCCGACGATTACCGTGCCGCGCCAGCGCAACACGGTATCCAGAATGCCGGCATAGAACAAATCCAGTCTTTCAAGCGCGATCGAGCTGAGAACCAGCAGGCGGTCGGTCAATTTCGGATTGTCCAGCGTTGCATGATGCACGCTCTTTTTCATAATGCGGCCGGCCAGCATCGGCACCAGTGAAATGGCGGTGAACAACGAACAGACCAGTGAGAAACTGACGACTGCCGACAACTGTTTGAACATGATTCCCGCCATGCCCTGCGTGAAGATCAACGGCAGAAAAACCGCCAGGGTGGTCAACGTGCTGGCGATGATCGCCAGCACCACCTCGCTGGTGCCCTGAATGGCGGCCTGTTCCCGCGGCATGTCCTCGTCGCGCAACCGAGTGATATTTTCCAGTACGACGATGGAGTTGTCGACGAGCATGCCGATCCCGAGCGCCAGACCGCCGAGGGTCATGATATTCAAGGTGTAACCGCAGAAATAGATCAACGCGAAAGTGGCGATGATCGACATCGGGATGCTGACCGCGATGATCAGCGTGCTGCGGATATTGCGCAGGAAGAACAGCAGCACCAGGACCGCCAGAACGCCGCCGTAAATGGCGGAATCGCTGACGCTGGTCAACGATTGCTCAATATATTCCGCCGAATTGTTGATCGGCCGGATATCCAGTTGCGGAATTTCGGCGTTGATTTTTTCCAGTTCCTTCAGAACGTTGTTGGCTACCGTCACCGTATTGGAACCGGACTGTTTGTAAATCGCGATGAAAATACCGGGTTTGCCGTTGACCCGGACATAGCGGGTCACCTTTTCATGGGTGTCGATGACTTCGCCGATGTCGCGGATACGGATCGGAACCCCGTTCTGCTGGGCGATCACCATGTCGCGCAGCTCTTCGAGCGACGAGAAGGTACCCGGGGTCCGGACCCGGATTTCCAGGCGTTCCTCACGGACATTGCCGGCCGGGGTGGTGACGTTGTTGCTCCGGATCTTGGTCAGAATGTCATCCAGCGTCAGGTCCAGCGTCTTGGCCTTGTCCATGTCGAAACGGATCTGGATTTCCCGGACATAACCGCCGGAGATATCGGCGGAGGCAACCCCTTCGACCCGTTCGAACCGGTACTGCACTTGATCTTCGATGAGCTGACGGGCTTCCAGCAAATCCATCTGGGTGCCGACGCCGAGCCGCATGATCGGGAAATTGGCCGAGTCGAATTTCCGGATAACCGGCCGGTCGACATCGTCCGGCAATGATTTGATGACCCGGTCGAGGCGGTCACGGACATCGGCGACCGCGGCATCGAGATCGACGCCCCAGTTGAATTCGATCGAAACGTTGCTGGCGCCTTCACCGGAATTGGAAGTGATCGTTTTGACGCCGGGGACGGCACTGACGCCTTGTTCGATCGGCCGGGTGACCAATTCTTCGACTTCTTCCGGACTGGCATCCTCATAGGTGGTGCTGATCGACAAAGTCGGATAGGTAATATCCGGCATCAGATCGACCGGAAGGTAACGCAAGGCGATGGCTCCCAGGATGATGACAATACAGGAAATCATCGAAATGAAAACCGGGCGCTGTACCGAAAATTCAGGTAAATTCATAATGGCTGGAGTCTCCGGTCGTTGCAGTTATTGATTCTGTTCGACGGCGGCCGTTTCCACCGTTCGCGTCGGCTTGAATACCGCCATACCGTCCACCAGTTGATGATTGCCGAGCGTCACCACCGGAGCGGTGATTTCCGGCGAGAGGATTTCAACCATGTCATCGACGCGAATGCCCGGCTGAACCAGCACGAATTTGGCGATGGCGGAAATTCCGTCGGCGTCGGTTTGCTCCGGGGTTTTCTGGAACAGGAAAACGCCGTATTCTTCACCATGCTTGACCAGAGCGTTACGGGGCACCACCGTGACGTTTTCATGCAGGTCGAATTCGATCTCCGCCCGAATGAACATCCCCGGCTTCAACCGCAGATCGGCATTGCCCAACTCCAGTTCCACATAAGCCTGGCGGGTGTTACTCTGCAGAATCTGGGCGATATTGATGATTCTGCCCTGAAAAACCTCTCCGGGATAGGCGTCGGTGGTGATGTTGGCGGTCTGACCGATTTTCAGTTGCGGATAATCCCGTTCGATGACGTGGATAATGCCTTTGAGCCGATCGATTTCGACGATGGTCAGCAGTTTCTGGTTCGGGGCGACCAGGGCGCCTTCATCGACAAAGCGTTCGGCGACGTAACGCGGCGAAGCCGGCTCCCAGGAGGAGAAGATTTTAGTGTCCGCCAACTTCAACTGGGCGGTGTCCAGCGCGCTTTTGCGGCTCTGGACCTCCGCCTCCCGCATCGCATGGATGACTTCATTGGCCTGCAGGGCGGATTTCGTCGTATCGTATTGCGCATCGGAGATGATGTGTTTGTCGTGGAGTTCCTGCTGCCGGTCGAATTCCTTTTGTTTGAGCTCCAGCGTAATGACCGCCTCCTTCAATTGCGCTTCGGCCACGGCCAGGTCGGCGGCCGCCTGCGCCACCTGCTTGGTGTATTCGATGTCTTCGATTTGCACCAACTGCATTCCGGGGGTGAGGGCATTGCCGATCTGGCCGACCAACCGTTCCAGCCGGCCGCCGACCTTGGGCGCAATATCAAAACTGCTCCAGGCATTCAAGGTGCCGGTAAAGGAACGGATATCCCGCAGACTTTCCTTGCGCGGCATGACATATTCCACCGGGACTGCGGGGATTTTGCTTTTTTTCCCTTCGCTATCTTCTGCCGACGATAAAATATTGTAAACTTTGCCCAATGTAAAAACAATGGCGGCGGCAACGGCAAACAGTACGAGCAGATAAAAAATTTTCTTCATGTAGACTGATGTCCCTGTCTCTTGTGATTTCTGTATTGATTAGGTAAAATACTCTTACCGGTTCAAAACGCAAACACCCTTTATGAATTATTAACGCAGTTGCCTTTTATTTATTGTTTGGGAATGTACATTAATGATCATTTATTTTCAATTGGTATGAAAACAGGCAGGAGACCGCGAACGTTGAACGACAGAAAAGGCACTTTTTCATCGAACCGGGAAGGGATGAGCGAAGGGAAACTGCTGGCGCAGTGCAAAGCGCTGCAGCAGGGGTTGCAACAGGTCACCGCCGCGGTTTTTGCCGATAACCGGCCGGCGGATCGGGCGCTGAATCTCTTTCTGCGCGCCAACCGGCAGTTCGGCTCGCGCGACCGGCAATTCATCAGCGAGAGTGTTTTCGTTTTTTTCCGTTATCTGGGGGTTTTGCAGACATTATTGCTGCCGGAAGAGCGGCGCCGGTTATGGGAGCACGGCCAGTTGCCGCCGTTGCCGGTGACGACGGCGATGCTGCTGGGGGCCTGGCTGCTCGGCGGGGGGC
>OJMH01001007.1_pt1 | contig 31604 bp, 24 predicted proteins | sample 1597111 | NCBI WGS metagenome assembly OJMH01 (sample SAMEA2452115, study PRJEB22498) | human gut metagenome | reverse complement strand
AAAGAAGTAGAATGATGATAAAATCATACAGGAGTGCTTTGTGAAACAACCCTATCCGGATTTCTTTTTTTCTTGCATTGAATATGGTTTTGGTGGTAAAATTATTTTAATAGTGTGCCTGGGAATTAGAGGTGAATCTGTGTGGGGAACGTCACAGATACGAACGATAGGATATTTTGATATCCCGGGCAATGCGTCACAGAGATTATACGTTCCCGGAATGGAGACTTACATGAATTACAACAAAGAAGTTTATGAGCTGGTTATGGAACAGAAGCTTGATGATATCGCTTCGGAGGGCTATCTGTTCAGACATAAGAAGTCGGGCGCAAGGATAGCCATGGTTTCTAATGATGATGAGAATAAGGTGTTCTGTATAGGCTTCAGGACACCGCCTGCGGACAGCACGGGAGTTCCTCATATTCTTGAGCATTCGGTACTCTGCGGTTCGGCAAAATACCCTGCAAAGGATCCGTTTGTTGAGCTTGTGAAGGGCTCGCTTAATACATTTTTGAATGCCATGACATTCCCGGATAAGACAATATATCCTATTGCAAGCTGCAATGATGTTGATTACAAGAACCTCACTGATGTATACATGGATGCGGTTTTCCATCCTAACATCTATACAAGGGAGCAGATTTTTAAGCAGGAGGGCTGGCACTATGAGCTTGCCGATGTGGATGCGCCTCTTACCTATAACGGCGTTGTCTACAATGAGATGAAGGGTGCATTTTCATCACCTACACAGAGAGTGTACCGCATGTGCCTCAATTCTCTCTATCCTGATACACCTTATGCTACTGAGTCCGGCGGTGACCCGCAGTATATCCCGGATTTAAGCTATGAGCAGTTCGTGAACTTCCACAGAACCCTGTATCATCCTGCCAACAGCTATATATTCGTGTACGGCAACTGTGACATGGAGGAGAGACTTGAGTATTTTGACAGGGAATATCTTGGAAGCTATGATGAGATTACAGTTGATTCGAAGATTCCGCACCAGAAGCCGTTTGACAGGACAGAAAGGGTTGAGGGAGTGTACTCCGTGACGGAGGATGAGGGTACGGACAATAAGACCTACATTGCTTACAATGCCTCAATCGGCGAGGCAGGGGATATGAAGCTCTCACTTGCCTTTACAGTGCTTGAGTATGCTCTCTTTAACGCACCGGGTGCTCCTGTACGTCAGGCTCTTATAGATGCCGGTATCGGTGAGGATGTGAGCGGTTCCTATGATAATTCCATCAGACAGCCTATGGTGACTATTATGGCAGCAAATACCAATCCGGACAAGGAGGAGGAATTTGTAAAGGTTATAAAGGAATCACTTGAAAAGCTTATAAAAGAAGGAATCAATAAGGATACATTGAGAGCCGGAATTAACTACAATGAGTTCCGCTACAGGGAGGCTGATTTCGGAAGATGGCCTAAGGGACTTATGTACGGAATAGATATGCTCAGCAGCTGGCTGTATGATGACAACAAGCCGTTCCTCAACATGCAGCTGGGTGAGGCTTATGCTTTCCTTAAGGAGCAGGTAGAGTCGGATTATTTTGAGCAGCTTATAAAGAAATATCTTTTAGATAATGTACATTCATCGGTTGTTGTGTTAAAGCCTGAGGTCGGATACACGGCTAAGCTTGAGGCGGATACAGCTAAGAAGCTTGAGGAGTACAAAAAGACACTCACAAAGGAGCAGCTTCAGGCACTTGTGGATGACACAAGGGCACTCAAGGATTATCAGAGTGAGCCGTCAACAAAGGAGGAGCTTGAGAGCATTCCGCTTTTGAGGAGAGAGGACATCGGCAGGAAGGCAGCCACAATTTACAACACAGAGAAGAGCATTGAGGGCGTCAAGGTCATCCACCACAATATTAATACCAATGGTATAGGATATCTGAAGCTCAGCTTTAACATTGATAAGGTGGAGGATGAACTGCTTCCTTATGTGGGACTTCTCACCAAGGTTTTAGGCTCCATAGGCACGGAAAAGTACAGCTTCGTTGAGCTGTCCAATGCTATGGATATCAGGACAGGCGGTATAAGCTTCGGCAGTGCAGGAACAACCTTTGTTAAGCCGGCGCAGGGCTACCGCTATGCACTCAATGTCACAGGAAAAGCACTCTATGGTGACCTTGCAGCGCTCACAGAGCTTATGGATGAGATTATGAACCATACTGTGTATGACGATTACAAGCGCCTTAAAGAGATTATCGGCGAGACAAAGGCCGGTATGCAGATGAGAATGCAGGGCACAGGAAATGCAGTGGGAATAGCAGAGCTTACAGCACAGATAAAAGAGAGTGCCATGATAAGAAAGCAGACTACAGGAAGAGGCTTCTACAGCTTCCTTGATGATGCTTACAAGAACTTTGACGATAAGAAGGAGAGCCTTGCTGCGGGAATGAAGAAGGCTGCGGCTGAGATTTTTGCAAAGTGCAATCTCATCGTGTCATATACCGCTGATGACAAGGGTTATGAGCTTATGAGTGGGCTTATAAAGGAGCTTATAGATAAGCTCAGTGCAGAACAGCTTCCTGTTGCCACAAGAGCACTCACACTTAAAAAGACAAGGCTTGCATTAAAGACCAGCGGACAGGTCAATTTCGTATGCCGTGTCGGTGATTATGATAAGGCAGGTATAGAATACAACGGAGCCATGAGAATACTTGCAAACATGATGAACAGTGATTACCTGTGGAACAATGTCCGCGTAAAGGGCGGAGCCTACGGCTGTGGAGCAGCGTTTGGAAGCTATTCAAGCTCACTTGGCGCATTCTCATCATACAGGGATCCGAACCTTGAAAAGACAAACGAGATATATGATAAGGCTCCGGAGTACGTTGAGAGCTTCAGTGCAGACGAGCGCGAGATGACCAAGTATGTTATAGGAACAATATCAGACCTTGACCTTCCAAAGACTCCTTCGGTAAAGGGTTCGGATTCATTTGAGGCATATATCAGCGGACTCACAGAGCAGATGCTCCAGAAGGAAAGAGACGAAGTGTTAGGTGCAACTGTGGAGGATATAAGGGCACTTTCAGGTATGGTGAAGGCTGTGCTTGATGACGGATACTTCTGTGTGGTCGGAAATGAGGATAAGATTAATGAGGCCAAGGACATGTTCGATGTGATTGAGCCTCTTGCGTAAGAGATAATGGAAATGAGGAAAAAATGGCAGAATTAAAGACAGGCTTCGTGGCGCTCATCGGGCGCCCGAATGTTGGAAAATCAACGCTTATGAACAGACTTATAGGACAGAAGATTGCGATTACCTCCAATAAGCCGCAGACAACGAGAAACAGGATTCAGACAGTGTATACAGAGGAAAGGGGGCAGATTATCTTTCTCGATACACCGGGAATCCACAAGGCTAAGAATAAGCTGGGTGAATATATGGTCAATGCGGCAAAGCAGACCATGAACGATGTGGATGTTGTACTGTGGCTTGTGGAGCCGACAACCTATATCGGTGCGGGGGAGCAGCAGATTGCCGCGAACTTAAAGAACTGTAAGAAGCCGGTTATCCTTGTAATAAACAAGGTCGATACAGTCAAGAAGGAAGAGATTCTTAAGTTCATCGATGCGTATAAGAACATTGTGAGATTCGATGAGATAGTCCCTGTATCTGCGCTTAAGGGGCAGAATACGGATGACCTCATTGATGCTATCTTCAAGTATCTTCCTTGTGGCCCGATGTATTATGATGAGGATACCGTTACCGACCAGCCTATGAAGCAGATTGCGGCAGAGCTTATAAGGGAGAAGGCATTAAGGTGCTTAAGCGATGAGATACCTCATGGAATAGCCGTGACCATAGAGCGCATGAGGGAGAGAACTGATGGAAGCAATATAATAGACATCGACGCGACAATCGTGTGTGAGAGAGACTCCCACAAGGGCATTATAATAGGAAAGGGCGGAGAAATGTTAAAGAAAATAGGCTCCGCCGCACGTTTCGAGATAGAGCGCATGATGGATATGCAGGTGAACCTTAAGCTCTGGGTCAAGGTCAAGAAGGAATGGCGTGATAATGACCTTCTTATGAAAAATTACGGCTATGATGAGAAGGCTCTGAAAAAATAATGGCTCCGGTAACCGGTTGTCCAGATAGAATAATTCAGCGTGAAACTATCTGAATCGGCAGATGCGGAGACATCAGGTTGAGGTGTTAGGATATGGCAGAATTGCTTGAGGTGACAGGCATGGTTATCGCCGCGGGTCCGATAGGGGAATATGACAAGAGAGTTGTTCTGCTCACGAAGGAGCTTGGAAAAATCAGTGCATTCGCAAGGGGAGCAAGAAAGCCGGGCAATGCGCTGATGGCGGCATGCGAGAGCTTTGCCTTCGGAACCTTCGCAATCTATCCGGGAAGAAGCTCATATACGGTCGAGAAGGCTGTGATAAAGAACTATTTCCGTGAGCTTGCAGCGGATTTCGACGGTGCCTGCTATGGCTATTATTTTCTTGAATTTGCCGATTATTTTGCAAGGGAGAATGAGGACGGAGGCGCCATGCTAAGCCTGTTGTACTATTCGCTTAGGGCACTTCTGGACAGCAGAATACCCGACAGGCTTGTAAGAGCTGTGTATGAGCTTAAGCAGCTTGTGATTAACGGTGAATATCCTGAATTTTTCTGCTGTACAGCCTGCGGTTCATCGGAAAAGCTTGAGGGCTTTTCAATCGAAGCGGATGGGGTTGTGTGCCATTCGTGTCTTGGGCACCGCGGTGTCATGCGTATATCTCCCGCAACGCTGTATACATTGCAGTATATAGTGGCGACACAGGTAGACAGACTGTACTCGTTTACCGTTAAGGACGATGTGCTTGCACAGCTTACAGAGGTTATGCACAGGTGTGTTGATACCTATGTCGATAAGAGGATGAAATCGCTTGATATGCTTGAAATGGTGGAAAAATAATTAAAAATATGCGGGAATCATGGAAAAACATACATAAATAACGGCTGTTTAGATTTTTCTGTGGATTATTAAAGAGTTTTTACCTTGCAATAATATAAAATGTGTTGTAAAATTTTGCACATGCACAAAATGTGGATAAATTAAAATATGCAGTGATGCGGAAGTGAGGAAGATTATGGAAAAGACAATGGACAAGATTGTAGCACTTGCCAAGGCAAGAGGCTTTGTATATCCGGGTTCTGAGATTTATGGCGGTCTTGCAAATACATGGGATTATGGTAATCTCGGTGTCGAGCTTAAGAACAATGTTAAGAAAGCATGGTGGAAGAAATTTGTTCAGGAGAGCCCATATAATGTAGGCGTTGACTGTGCTATCCTTATGAACCCTCAGACATGGGTTGCTTCAGGACATCTTGGCGGCTTTGCAGACCCTCTTATGGATTGTAAGGAGTGCCATGAGCGTTTCAGAGCGGATAAGCTTATCGAGGACTGGTGTGCGGAGAACAAGTATGAGCTTGAGGGCTCTGTCGATGCGTGGAGTCAGGAGCAGATGAAGAATTTCATCGATGAGAAGAATATACCATGTCCTACCTGTGGCAAGCATAACTTTACGGATATAAGACAGTTCAACCTTATGTTCAAGACATTCCAGGGTGTTACAGAGGATGCCAAGAACACAGTTTACTTAAGACCTGAGACAGCGCAGGGTATCTTCGTAAACTTCAAGAACGTACAGAGAACATCAAGAAAGAAGGTTCCTTTCGGTATCGGACAGATAGGTAAGTCATTCCGTAACGAGATCACACCGGGTAACTTTACCTTCCGTACAAGAGAGTTCGAGCAGATGGAGCTTGAGTTCTTCTGCAAGCCGGGCACAGACCTTGAGTGGTTCCAGTACTGGAGAGGCTTCTGCCGTGACTGGTTACTCTCTCTTGGAATCAAGGAGGATGAGATGCGTCTGCGTGACCATTCACCTGAGGAGCTCTGCTTCTATTCTAAGGGCACAACCGATATCGAGTTCTTATTCCCGTTCGGCTGGGGTGAGCTCTGGGGTATTGCAGACAGAACAGACTATGACCTTACACAGCACCAGAACACATCAGGTGAGGATATGTCATACTTCGATGATGAGACTAAGGAGAAGTACATTCCTTATGTTATTGAGCCGTCACTTGGTGCAGACCGTGTTACACTTGCGTTCCTCTGTGCAGCTTATGATGAGGAGGAGATTGGCGAGGGAGATGTCAGAACAGTTCTTCATTTCCACCCGGCAATCGCACCTGTCAAGGTTGGTGTGCTTCCGCTTTCTAAGAAGCTTAATGAGGGTGCCGAGAAGGTATACGCTGAGCTTTCTAAGACCTATAACTGTGAGTTCGATGACAGAGGTAATATCGGTAAGAGATACAGAAGACAGGATGAGATCGGTACACCATTCTGCGTAACCTACGATTTTGACTCTGAGACAGACAATTGCGTTACAGTCCGTGACCGTGATACAATGGAGCAGGAGAGAGTTGCTATCGCAGACCTTAAGGCTTACTTTGAGAAGAAGTTCGAGTTTTAAGTTTTATATGTAAAGTAATTTCCCCTTTTGGCGCGTATAGAGAATTTTGAGAGTTCTTTGTGTGCCGGAAGGGGAATTTTGAAAATGAAAATAAAATGGGAAAAGAGGATTGCTATGAATACAGAATGGTCATTGGAAGAGATTTATAAGGGATTTGACGATGAAGCTTACGAGGCGGATTTTAAGAAGCTTGAGGATATCACAGCTAAGTTTTCCGCTGCTGTAAAGGCAGATGACAAGGAGCTTTTAGCTAAGGTTGAGGAGCTGCTTTTACTTGAGGAGGCTATCACGGACACAGCCGGAAAGCTTAGCCTGTATATCGGCCTTCGCCAGTCGGTCAACACAGATGATGGTGCGATAATGGCTCAGACTAATCGTTTACGCAAGGCTGTCTCAGCCGGAAGTGCAGCTTTTTCAGCGGCTTCAAAGCTATATGCTGCAATACCTGATGTGGACGAGTTCGCCTTAGAAAGTGAGCTTGTAAAAAAGTACTCATATAAGCTCAAAAGGGAGAAGGAGAACGCTAAGCACTTATTGAGCGATGAGGTGGAGGAGATTATCTCACAGCTTGACATGACAGGTGGTTCCGCATGGGGTAATTTACAGACATATCTCACCTCAACCTTGAAGGTTGACTATGATGGCAGAGTAGTGACATTGTCCGAGATAAGAAATCTTGCATACAGCGCTGATGCAGGGGTTCGTAAGGAAGCTTATGAGGCAGAGCTGAAGGCTTATGAGAAGATTGCTGATTCAGTTGCGTTTTCACTCAACAATATCAAGATGCAGGTAAACACTCTCTGTGAGAAGAGGGGCTATGAGTCCGCACTTGACATGACACTTTACGAGTCAGGCATGAAGAAGGAGACACTTGATGCAATGCTCACAGCTATCAAGGAGTACCTCCCTGTATTCAGAAAGTACTTAAGAAAGAAGGGAGAGCTTCTTGGACATAAGAACGGGCTTCCATGGTATGACCTTTTTGCTCCGATCGGCAAGGCGGACAAGAGCTACAGCATTGACGAGGCAAAGGAATACCTTGTAAACTGTTTTTCAGGCTTTACGCCGGAAATGGCTTCACTTATGAAGGAAGCTTTTGAAAATTCATGGATTGACTTCTATCCTAGAAAGGGCAAGGAGGGCGGAGCATTCTGTGCCGATGCGAACTTCATAAGACAGAGCCGTATTCTCACGAACTATGACGGAACCTTCGGTGCGGTCGACACGCTTGCACATGAGCTTGGCCACGCATATCACAACAGACAGCTTGAGGATGTCGCTGTGCTCAATCAGGGTGCGCCGATGCAGCTTGCTGAGACTGCCTCAACCTTCAATGAGGTATTCCTTGGAAAATATGCGCTTGCACAGGCGGGCGATGAGGAGAAGTTAAGCCTTATCGACAGCGACTTAAGGGAGCAGACACAGTGCATAGTTGATATTTATTCAAGATTCCTTATAGAGTCAGCTGTATTTGAGCAGAGCAGGAACCGTTTTCTCATGGCAGATGACCTGAAGGAAATCATGCTTGATGCACAGAGACAGTCCTACGGTGATGGTCTTGAGGAGGACGCAATGCACCCTTATATGTGGGTATGCAAGGGACATTATTACAGCTCAGGCTTAAGCTATTACAATTTCCCTTATGCGTTCGGAAATCTTTTCGCACTTGGTCTTTACAGTCTCTACAAGAAGGAGGGCGGGAGCTTTGTTCCTAAGTACAATAAGATGCTTGCATCAACAGGCTGTCATTCAATCGAGGATGTCGCAGCGACAATGGGAATTGATGTGACGGATGTTGACTTCTGGAGAAGCAGCTTGCAGCTTATTGAGGCTGAGGTTGAGGAGTTCTGCAGGTTGTAAGTGGGTGATATGTAATTACGAAACTTAGTGTATAACTTACGGACGTTGTAAAATTTTGCTAGTACCCTTCCAGACACGTTCTCACTCATTTTAACAAGTAGCGGCACATAAGCGGCTAAAAGACAGCCGCTAAATGCCGACTTGTTAAAAAAGGTCTGGAAGTGTACTAGTAAAATTATACAACTGTTTAGATTTAAATTTGAGTTTTGCAATTACATAGGATTTAGTGATAGAAAGAGGGATTCGGTATGGAAGCTGATATAAGGCAGCAGGCGTATAATGCGGCTCATGAGTTATGTGAAATTGCAGGTCTTAAAAAGGGGCAGATTATGGTAATCGGCTGCTCCACAAGTGAGGTTGTCGGCAGCAGAATCGGAACTAATTCAGATGTGGATGTGGCACTTGAGCTTTTTCTTGGAATCAAGAAGGCACTTGACGAGAAGGGTGTGTATCTTGCGGCACAGTGCTGTGAGCACCTTAATCGTGCTATTGTTGTCGAGGAAGCAGCGGTTCCGGGAGCTGATATTGTGAATGTGGTTCCACAGAAGAAGGCGGGTGGTTCGTTTGCAACACAGGCGTATGCACATTTCGAGCATCCGGTTGTGATCGAGGAGATTAAGGCTCATGCAGGCCTTGATATCGGCAATACCTTGATTGGCATGCATCTGAAGGCAGTTGCTGTTCCGGTCCGCCTCTCCATCGACCATATAGGACATGCGGCACTTGTGGCGGCGAGAACCAGACCTAAGTTCATCGGCGGCTGTCGTGCAGTTTACGATGACAAGCTCGGTGTCGACCACAGGAATGATTAACAGCTAATTTAACACAATTAAGGAAGTCCCCCACTTCTATTGCATAGAGCAATAAGTTGGGACTTGCTTGATTGTGTTATGAGCAAGCAGCAAAGCGGATTGCGAATATCCGCTTGACTAGTATAGTATCGTGAATCAGTCAGGCTCCTGCAAGGTATTTGTGAAGATATTTTGCAGGGGCTTTTTAGTGCTGGGCTGACTATTTATGTATTACGAATGAATAAATCGAATAAGTATTTTTCAATTGGATGAATATGAAAACCGTTGACAAAGTATTCTTATTAATATAATTTGATGATGTTGGAGTCAAAAATCAGAAAATGATAAGATAAAATAATAGAATTATGATACCTGAAAGCTTGACCATATAGATTATGTGGATGAGTGTCATAGCCTGTACTTACAAAAAATGAGCAGTGTATTATGGCGTAAAATATTAGTGGATAAATATAGTGTCTGGAGAAAATATGAAACCTGAAAAATTTATGACTTTTTTGATGAATGAAAAAAATGCGAGCCTTGAGCGCACCGGAAAACTTGCAGCAGATAATAGGAAGGACGAGGCGAACCAGTGTAAGATAGAGGCTAATATATACGGAATCTGTGCTACCTTGTATCAGATGGCATGGCAGCAGGCGGGTATGGATGAAGTTAAGGCGGATGCTCTGTTCAGGGATAAGGTCAGGGCAGTATCGGATGACTGGAGTGTGAGTCTGGAGGCTGCGAGGTCGCATAATGACGTTTCTAAAATACGTGCAGGTCAGACCAAGCTTGTGACTGTCGAGCTTGTGATGAAAAAGTATGACAGACTTGCAAAAAAGAAATTTTGGTTTTTTTAGATGTTTGTGCTATTATTAAATATAGTCAGGATGAAAATATATGGGAGACGGATAGATGTTTAAATGTGATAAATGTGGCTGCGAACACAATTCAAGAACGGTGTGCCCGAAATGCGGAGCCCCGGTTGTCATTGTAAATGAGGACTATCTGCTCAGAAGACAGCAGTGGGAGGAGCAGCAGAAAAATAACCTCCGCTACAAGAAAAAGGGAGAAAATAATGCTTCGGGGCTTGTCAGTGTTTCGGATAAATCGTCACACAAGACTTCGGGTAGAGCAGGTCGTCAGGAGGCTTTTGATAAAAACTCCAGCGAAGCTCTCACAAATAAAAAGGCGGAAGTCACAATAGCTGAGCGGTTTGTGGGGTTTAAAAACAGCTTTCTTTCCAAGCTTCGCGAGGTGAAGGCTGCGAGCACTGAAAAACGAAAGAAGAGAGAGAAGGAAAAGAATGCCGATGATCTGAAGGACAATAGACGCGAGCAGAGAATCAGGCAAAAGAGAAGGAAGCTGGTTTTTGCGGTATCAATTGCTGTTGGAGTGGCAGTGTGTGTCGGTGGAGTATGTGGCGGAATAGCCATATATAGAGGTATTGACAGGAGCGATGTGAGGTATTTCGACGGGCATCAGCTTATTTCCATAAATGACGGAGTGCTTCTTAATTTGGACAGGAATGGTGAAAGCTATTCGCTTCTTACATATACGGAAGCCCTGAATGCCGCTCTGCTCGGAAAAATAGGTGTTGAGGCCGGCGGTTCAGATGATTTGCTGATTGGCTGGAAGGATGGCAGTGAGAATATACTTGTATCGGATATGGGCGACATCACGGATGAGCATGTGTTTTCTCAGTCGGGAAGATGTATTGCCTATGTTCTGTACAGTGAGCCGGACGAGAAATATTTTCTTGTTTTATATGACCTTGGTGGCAGTAAATATAGTGTATATGATTCGGACAGAAGAATAAAGATAGTTGCCGTTGACGATGATGGAAGGGTTCTGTTTGATGAGCTTGAAACAGGGGATTATTCGACAGTTGTTGGAATGAATTTCTATGTTGCTGATTTGTCTAAGAAGCTTCTGATTGCTGAGAATGTAAAGACAGCGGATTATGATGAAAAGAATGACGAGGCTGTGTTTATTATAGAGGACAGGCTGTATTTGTGCAGTGTTTCAGACGCGGTGCTTGAAAAATATGATGACATGATTTCAGACAGGGAGCATATATTGGTAAATGGGGGTGTTGACTCCCTTGTCGACAATGTTTTAGATAAATCCCTGCTGTATATCACTGAGTCAGGGCTGTGGATTTACGAGAACGGCTATAGCTTTCCGGAGGTGGAAAAAGCCAATGCCTATGATGAATTTTATTACTGTGGTGATGGAAAGCTCTACTATCGAAACCAGAATAAGCTCTATTATGCATGTCAGGATATAAAGGAGATTGAGCAGGCTGTCAAATCCGCCAGAAAAGATGGGAATACGGACGTACAGGAAAATTTAGATTCTATACAGGCTAAGAAAGCAACGGTTGTTTTTGAGGACATTGATGGGGATATAGTTACCTCAGAAGACGGAACGATATGGTGTGTGTCAGAAGACGGAAGACTTTTTAGCAGTGCAGCAGGTGAGCTTGACAGCGATGTCACGGGGTGCATTGAACTTATCGGAACATCCGGCTGTGCCTATGTGAAGGACGAAAACCTGATTGTTTTAAATGAAAATGCAGGAAAAAGCAAAGTACTTGTCGAAAATGTAAAGACGGATAAAGGCTCCGATTTTGCTGTGTTCAGCTCGAAAAAATACCTGTATTATGTCGACTCTAGCAGTGTATTGTGGAAAATTGCCAAAAATGGAAAAGAAAGAGAAAGCTTGGGATTTGCAAGTTTGGTCGGATTTTACGACAATTAAAATAGGATTGTTATAAAAATAACAAGAAAATCAAGCATTTTTTGCCTGCTTTTGCAAAAGTGCATAATAAATGAAAGCACTTACATGTTTTTTGGGAAAGTTTGTTAAATTTTTTGAAAAAATATTGTGGAAATTTTCACAAAGTATGGTATACTCTTATTAGTCCTTGATATTGAGAGTGCCCGATACATATATCATTTATTTTAAATGGCTGGCATACCGTTATCAAGAAAGCAATACAGGATATTGTGTAACAAAATCTATTGTGTAATTAGGAGGAATTACAATGGCTAACAAATGGGTATATACCTTCAAAGAGGGTAACATGACCATGAGAAACCTTCTCGGTGGAAAGGGTGCTAATCTTGCTGAGATGACAGAGATCGGTCTTCCGGTACCACAGGGTTTCACTATAACAACAGAGGCTTGTACTCAGTACTATGAGGACGGTCGTAAGATTAATGATGAGATTATGGCACAGGCTATGGAAGGTGTAGCTTGGATGGAGAAGGAGAACGGAAAGAAGTTCGGTGATCATAAGAATCCTCTTCTTGTATCTGTCCGTTCAGGAGCCAGAGCCTCAATGCCAGGTATGATGGACACAATCCTTAACTTAGGTCTCAACGATGACGTTGTTGCAGCTATGATTGCCGGTAACCCGGATCCTAAGTTCGAGCGTTTTGTATATGATTCTTATAGACGTTTTATCCAGATGTTCTCCGACGTAGTTATGGAGGTTGGTAAGAAGTACTTCGAGCAGCTTATCGACAAGATGAAGGAGGAGAAGGGCGTTAAGTACGATGTAGACCTTACAGCAGCCGACCTTAAGACTCTGGCTGAGCAGTTCAAGGCTGAGTACAAGAACCAGTTAGGAACAGACTTCCCATCAGATCCTGTTGAGCAGTTAAAGCTTGCTATCGAGGCTGTATTCCGTTCATGGGACAACCCTCGTGCCAACGTATACCGCCGTGACAATGATATCCCTTATTCTTGGGGTACAGCAGTTAACGTAATGCCTATGGTATTCGGTAACTTAAATGACAATTCAGGTACAGGTGTTGCTTTCACCCGTGACCCTGCAACAGGTGAGAAGAAGCTCATGGGTGAGTTCCTCACAAATGCACAGGGCGAGGACGTTGTTGCCGGTGTCCGTACACCAATGCCTATCACACAGATGGCTGAGAAGTTCCCGGAGGCTTATGCAGATTTCATCAAGGTCTGCGATATCCTTGAGGGACACTACCATGACATGCAGGATATGGAGTTCACGGTTGAGAACGGTAAGCTCTATATGCTTCAGTGCCGTAACGGTAAGAGAACAGCTCAGGCTGCTCTTAAGATTGCATGTGATTTAGTTGATGAGGGAATGAAGACAGAGCAGGAAGCTGTTGCAATGATCGACCCTCGTAACTTAGATACATTATTACATCCACAGTTCGATGCCAAGGCTCTTAAGGCTGCAACACCACTTGGAAAGGGACTTGGTGCTTCTCCTGGTGCTGCCTGCGGTAAGGTTGTATTCACAGCCGATGACGCAGTAGAGTGGAAGGCAAGAGGTGAGAAGGTTGTTCTTGTCCGTCTTGAGACATCACCTGAGGACATCACAGGTATGAAGGCTGCTCAGGGTATCCTTACAGTCCGCGGTGGTATGACATCACACGCTGCCGTTGTTGCCCGTGGTATGGGTACATGCTGTGTATCCGGCTGTGGCGATATCAACATGGATGAGGAGAACAAGAAGTTCACACTCAATGGACAGACATTCACAGAGGGCTCAGAGATTTCTATTGATGGTACAACAGGTAACATCTACGCAGGTCTTATCCCTACAGTAGATGCAACTATCGCAGGTGAGTTCGGACGTATCATGGCATGGGCTGATAAGTTCAGAAGACTTAAGGTCAGAACGAATGCAGATACACCTACAGATGCCAAGAAGGCAAGAGAGCTCGGCGCAGAGGGTATTGGTCTTTGCCGTACAGAGCATATGTTCTTCGAGGAGAGCAGAATTGCTGCATTCCGTGAGATGATCTGCTCCGATACAGTTGAGGAGAGAGAGAAGGCTCTTGAGAAGATTCTTCCATATCAGCAGGATGACTTCACTAAGCTTTACGAGGCTCTTGAGGGCAACCCGGTATGTATCAGATTCCTTGACCCACCTCTTCATGAGTTCGTTCCTACAGAGGAAGCAGACATCAAGAAGCTTGCTGATTCACAGGGCAAGTCCGTTGAGGATATCAAGAACATAATCGCATCTCTCCACGAGTTCAACCCTATGATGGGTCACAGAGGATGCCGTCTTGCAGTAACATATCCTGAGATTGCAAAGATGCAGACTAAGGCTGTCATCCGCGCAGCTATCACAACCAAGAAGAATCATCCGGATTGGGAGGTTAAGCCTGAGATTATGATTCCGCTTGTATGTGAGGTTAAGGAGCTTAAGTTCGTTAAGAACATCGTTGTTGAGACAGCCGACGCTGAGATTGCTGCTTCAGGCATCGACCTTAAGTATGAGGTTGGTACAATGATCGAGATTCCAAGAGCTGCTCTTACAGCCGATGAGATTGCAAAGGAAGCTGACTTCTTCTGCTTCGGTACTAACGACCTCACACAGATGACCTTCGGTTTCTCCCGTGATGATGCAGGTAAGTTCTTAAATGCTTACTACGACACAAAGATTTTTGAGAACGACCCATTTGCTAAGCTCGACCAGACAGGTGTCGGCAAGCTCATGGAGATGACTCTCAAGCTCGGCAGACCGGCTAACCCTAACCTCCATGTAGGTATCTGCGGTGAGCACGGCGGCGACCCGACATCCGTTGAGTTCTGCCACAAGATTGGTCTTGATTATGTATCATGTTCACCATTCCGTGTACCTGTAGCAAGACTCGCTGCTGCACAGGCTGCTATTGCGGAGAATACAGGAAAGTAATAAGAATCTATAATTAATCTATTATCAGCCCCACATTCTTTGTGGGGCTGATGTTTCTAATCATTTTTCAGCCTAATCGCAGAGAAAATCCAATGCAATTGTCAAAATATCTGCCCAAGGCGGTGTATATCCGCGGTTGTGGGCAGAGAAAAATCAATGTGATCGTCCATCTATCTGCCCAAGACGTTTGTACATCCAGCTATGGGCAGAGAAATTTCTTGAAAATCCCAGAAAATCAATTAAATTTCAGTCCAAGAGTGGAGAAAAACCGTGTCGTGGACAGAGAAACGTCAATGAAACAGTTAAAAAGTCAGTCCGGGAGTGACGAAAAATGTATCATGGGCAGAAAAAAGCAACAGATTCAGAAATACAGTGTTTACTAAAAGGAGGAATTTGTTATTAAGAACAAAATTTCAGAATTGAAACAAATATTATACAAAATAGAGCATTACTTAGCTCATGCTCCGGAAGGAGGCTTAAAGCTTCAGAAACGTAATGGAAGAACATACTATTATCATCAATATAAGAATCCACAATCGGATTCATATATTAAAACATATATAGATAAAAGAAATGAAAGTTTAGCCCAAAAGCTTGCCCAGAAGGGATATTATTCTAAAGTGAAGCCGTATATTGAAAGCCAATTGCATGCTTTAGAACAATTTGAAGAAGTATATAATAATAATGATAAAAAAATGGACAATGTATATGATATGCTGATGGAAGAAAGAAAAAGGCTTGTCGTTCCTGTCAAGGTGAGTGCAAAGGAAAAGCTCAATAAATGGAAAAATGAAAGCTATGAACCATATCAAAAATATCAGGAAAATCTTAAATATGAGACAGACAATGGTGAATTAGTGCGTTCTAAGTCGGAAGTAATCATCGCCAATCTGCTGGCTAAAAATAAAGAGCATCTGTTGTATAAATATGAACGTCCGTTTGAGCTAATGATAAATGGACAGGTGCAGGCAATCTATCCGGATTTTACAATAATAAATCTTCATACAGGTAAGATCACATATTGGGAGCATGCAGGACGTATGGACGATTCAAGATATGCCAATGAATTTGTACAAAAAATGAATACATATATCGAGAATAAATTATTTCCGGGAGAGGATGTAGTTGTTACATATGAGTCGATGAATTGTTCGTTGAATATACATAATGTGAAGATGATTATTGGGAGGTTGGTGGGATGAAAAAGAAGCATTTGAACAGACTTGGAGTGTACGCACTTTACAGAGAAATATAGATACACAATATTATTACCGCTTAATGCAGTCTAAAGACAAGGTTCCTGTCATAAATGAAATGAATGATAAAACATATTAGTATCAACAGGATAAGTTAGAATTTATAAAAAATCCGGTTGTTGTTGAGTTTTTAGGATTGACACCAGATGCTTCTTTTACAGAGACCAAACTTGAAACTAGCATAATTACTAATTTGCAGAAGTTTCTTATGGAAATGGGAAAGGGATATGCTTTTGTGGCAAGACAGCAGTATATTCACACAGAAAAACAAGATTATTATATAGATTTGGTTCTCTATAATTATATATTGAAGTGTTTTGTGTTGATAGATTTAAAAACTAACAGAATTACACATGAGGATGTTTGGCAGATGGATATGTATATTCGCATGTATGATGATTTAAAGAAATCTGTTGATGATAATCCTACGTTGGGTATTGTTCTATGTTCTGAAACAGATGAAGATGTTGCTAGATATTCTATATTGCATGGTAACGAGCAATTATTTGCCAGCAAATATAAATTATATCTTCCAGCGGAAGAAGATATGAAGGTGAGCGGCAAATCAGAGATGGTTTGCTGCTTTTTTATGTTAGGTTGTTATGCATTTACCGGCTAAAGCCGATAAAACACCCGGCATGTCAAGTCACACCTTACCATCACCTTCAGAGCATTTCTAAGGAAAGGGGGCTTACACCTAGGATGGCATAATTGTGCAGAATGTAAATTTACACAACCTACGACACAGAATGTTGATGAAATACTTAGTAACTTATGGTATAATTTCTATAAAGTTCAGATGAAATAACTTAATAAATTTTGGAGGATGCAGATGAATTTCTTTTTGGCACAATTAAATGATGAGGAATTAAAAATACTTGTAAAAGAGGAATTGGGAGTCTTTTTAGAACCGATTAAGTTAAATGAAAAAAGTTATCTAAGGTATAGTTCACAATTAGGCTCAAAGAGAAAAGATTCTTTGATGGTAAAAAGTAATTTGCCTAAAATATCAGTTTCGTTGTATCGAAAACAAGACAAAAACTATGTGAAAGCTATGGAGTATGTAGCAGACAAGTATGCAACAGTTTTGATGGATGTTGTAAATGATATATTAAAAACTGATATATCGCCCAAAAAATTTACTATTTTTACAGATGAACAGGTGGCTGAATTGATTTTGAAATATCAATCCGCCCAAAATAGTAATGTGGCTCTTGAGTTATTTTGGATTCAGTTAAAGCTTGTTGGTTTTGAAAATGTTGACGAGAGAAAAGAAAATATTATTAAATTACTTGGTCTTGAAGGAGCGAATATTGAAGAAGAAGCTGTCACTACTATGCTGGATGATAATGAAAAAGAAGATATATCTTCCCAAACTTTTAATTCGGTGAAACATACAAAAGTAAAAAAACTCAGACCGGAGGAAAAGGCAGCTAAAACTAAGGCAGCTATAGAGGCAAAAGAAAGGGCAAGACAGGAAGAACAAAAACAAGACGAGTTAAGGCAGGAAGTAAAAAAACAGGAAAATGTAAAGAACGATATAAATGGTCGCTCGGGTGCCGAGTTAAAACAGAAAGTTGCTGAGACGCTTACAAAGATAAATAAAAAAGAAAACAAAGTTTCTAAGGAGAATAAAGTGTCCGGATATATAGGTGTGATTAATATTAAGACAAATTACTATAATTTTACTCCGATGGGAGTCTTTGAGGACGGTGTATATTATTCATTTTCAGAAAAGGAGGTAGATGAACTTCTTCCTAATTCTTTAAGACACAATATTAATTTTTATTATAATTACTGGGATGAGACACAAGCTAAATTTATGAAGGACAGATTTCAGGAAGGACAGCTTGTGTGGTTTGATTTTGAATTGAAAGATCTTGATGAAAATAGGTCTACGTCAGGTGAATTAAATGATACAGGTTATAAGGTAGCGGCTGTTGAGTCGTGGAACAGAGGTAAGATTTTTCCATTGTCCGGTGCGGGACTGTATAAGCTTATCCCACAGGAGGCATTGTTAGATAAAATAGAATTGAAACGTGCTGTGCGTATATCGTATGATAATCTTGTCGAGGGCGAGAAAATTCTGATTAACTTTGGTGGTGGATTTTATGGTGGCCCATTTCCTGTCAGATATGCTGTACAAAATAATACATATTTTATTGTTCCGCAGGCTATGGAAGGAAAATATTTTGTGTCTGGATACAGCAACTTAGACTGTGAAAAAATAGTGGTTGAACCTTCGCTGGATGTTGAGAACTGGCTAGGATATAATTCCTGGAATTTTTATGCTATTAAGTCCGGTGCCACACAGGTAGTAAGGGATTTCATTACGGAAAAAGATTTGCTTGATGCGTTCAAGGAGGCATTAAATAAAACGGATATTTTGGATTATTCTAATCTGAACGTAGATGCAATACTTGCAGAGGTTGATGAGTCACAAATTGTTGGGGTAAATTTGCCTGAAGATATAAAAAGGCAGAGAATGGAGAAAATACGTTCCATCTTAACCGGTGAAGAAGCATTATCTCAGATATGCACGGAGTCTTCTGATTTGATTTGTGATTTACTCTATAGAAATAAAGATAGTGTACAGACAGAAAAGCTGCTATCGGATTTTCTGAGTAAAAGACCGGATTTACTGGATAAAGTGCAGGGCGTGCGGGTTATTCAGAGCAGATTGGATAATAAGAAGGCTGAATTGGAACAGCTTGAAACCAGGTGTGCCGAAGCGGAGGAACGTGCCAGACAAATAATTGAGAGTGCTGATTCGAGCACAGTTAAACATAATAGTATAGCGGAAGAGTTAGATGAGAATATTGCTGAAAAGAAGGCCGAGCTGGAAAACATTCTTGAAAAGCTGACTGTAGCGGGGGAGTATGAAGAACTTGTCTCAAAGCGGGATAAACTTATTTCTGATGTAAATTATTATGATAATCATAAATCTCATTTAATAAATGATACAAAAAATCTTGAAAGTACATTTGTTGAAAAGATTAATGGCTATTCAGAAAAGATGGCAGATATCACGTTTGATGGATATATGTCAAGTAAAATGCTTCAGGCCGCGGCAAATTGGGAAAATAAGAATGATACAGAAGAATTGGTTAAAAAAGTTACTGCTATCAATGAAATTGATATACCGGAAATGAATGAAGAAGAATTGGTGGACTATCTTGTGAAGTCTATTCAGATTCCTCGTCCGGGTTATAGTAAAAACACAATTATCAATATTATTACCTGTGCTGCACAAGGATTTTTGACTGTTTTTTCAGGTGCACCAGGATGTGGAAAGACTTCTATATGCAATATTGTCTCAAAAGTAATGGGGTTGAATAATTATGATAATATTGCGGAGGGAATAACGGGAATTAGAAGATATATTCCTGTTTCTGTTGAGCGTGGCTGGACTTCAAAGCGTGATTTTATAGGATATTTCAATCCATTGACAAAAGCGTTCGAAGAAAGCAACAGAGAGGTGTTTGATGGATTAAGAATTCTTGATATCGAGCAGAAGAAGTCATATAATAAATGGCCGTTCTTTATTCTGCTTGATGAAGCTAATCTTAGTCCGATGGAGTATTATTGGGCAGATTTTATGAATGTGTGTGATGACTTAGAGTACAATTCGTCAATTAATTTAGGAAACGACAATATATTCCACATACCTGAAACATTACACTTTCTTGCCACGATTAACAATGACCATACAACCGAGACATTGTCCCCACGTTTGATTGACAGGGCATGGATTATTACCCTTCCAAGAAGCTCGTCAATTCAAATTAATCAGGTTCTTTCTTCGGAACAAATAAAAAATATATCATGGAATGAAATAAAAAAGGTGTTTGTATTCAGCGATAATAAAAAGAAGGCTTTTGATCGTGAGACGCAGAGCATATATGATGGATTAAAGGATAAGCTTTTAAAACAGGAATTATACATAAGTCCTAGAGTGGATATTGCAATTCATAAATATTGGGCTGTGGCCTCCGAACTTATGGAAGAAGACGAGTATGGAAATATTTCTAATTTTATAGCATTGGATTACGCTATTGCTCAGAAAATTTTACCGAAGATAATAGGCAGCGGAGATGAGTACGAAGCATGGTTAGAAGAATTGAAAGAATACTGTAACGACAAAGGTCTGGTGTATTCTGCTTCAATAATTGATTCAATTATCAGCCGCGGTAATAGACGAATGAAATATTATCAATTCTTTAATTAGGATATTATGATGAAAGAAATTACTTTGTTTTCACATGATGGATGTGATGTGGTATTAAAACTGAATAATGAAAAAAGAGCTTATGCTGTTGAACATATATTGGATGTTCGTTGCAGAGTATATAGCGATGTTGACTATTCAATGAGCTTGTGTAGCGATAAAGAAATTATCGATGTAAAAGTATATCTCAATGGTGAAGCTGTTGATTCTATTTACAAAGATGGAGTTGTGAATTTTTATAATGAGAACAGAACTATTTTTGCGGGAGTTATCGGTTTTGTTCAGTTATCTTTGTATGTAGAATATAATGATGGTAATGCTGAATGGAAATATACAGAGTATGCCTCAGTGCTGATAAAGCCTACAGATACTAATAAAACTCTGGATGCGATGATTAAGTATGTATATGAAAATCAGGAGGATATACTGTTCAGAGATGCTCAGGTCGCATGTATCGGAAAACAGTTAAATAAATCATATGGTGACTTTTGGTCACAGATAATACTGTTAGAAGAGATTGCAAATGTATATGAGACCGATTATGGATATTTTATGGCGAATTGCAGGACAAAACTTGAAAAAGTTGATGTGCTTGACAGTATAGAAAAGCTTCAAGAAATAGACTCAAGAACATTACAATATATCTCACAACACCCCGAATATCTGCGTAACGCCGTTACTGGAATCAAGTATGGTGGACAGTTCTTTTCACCGACCAAAACTTTGATGTCACAGAAACGAATTACAAATGATATATATGAAAATCAGGTTGTTATAAGTTTTTTAGAACATATATTGGATGAAATATCTGTGTTAAAAGAAAAAATAAAAGATTATATCAATTTTGTTAATATAGATAGTGAAAATACGGACGGATATATTGTTTCTTCATATTTACTTTATTTGAATGCCAGAGATACTTTGGAAGAATTTTTTGATAAAATAATTCAGTTAGAGAAGCAGTATCAGAAGCTTGTTAATTCATATGGGAGAATATTGAAGGTGAAGCGAATTTCTATGAACATGAGACCAGATCCTACTCCTATATTTATGAATTTGCCACAGTATAACAGGATATATACATGTATATTGAGGTGGTTTGATAAGGTGGGGTATGATTTGCTTAACGAGCGTGTGATGCTTAGTTTTTTTAATGCACCTTCAATATATGAAGCCTATGTGTTGATTAAACTAATAAATCAGATAAAGGAATTCGGGTATACACTGAACAATTCAAGTCGGGTAAATTATCCTAAACAGTCTAATTGGCTGCATAAGTGTCAGAACTATAATAATACTTATTTTTTTTCAAATGAACATTCAAGGCTTGTTCTCTATTATGAGCCTACAGTATATGACGATGATAGTTCAAGTATTAATGGTATAGGCTTATATAGAAATAATACCATTTCACTAAATCATGAAACAGAAGATGAGCGCAATGGACATTACTATGTGCCGGATTTTATTCTTAAGTACGAGTCAGATGATAAAGTGAAATATTTAATTTGTGATGCTAAGTTCAGTCGCAAGTCAAAGGTACAGTATTATTTGATGCCTGATTTGATTTATAAGTATATTTCCTCGCTTAGTACAATCAATGACAATGAAGGGATTGTCGGAATGTGTATTTTTTACGGACTAAGTGAGGAAAATGTTGAAATGCAATCATTCTATGATAAGCAAATTAAAAATGCAAAGGTTATTAAACCTATTATAGAAATGCTTCCTCTTTCTGAAACGATATCATATAGTGAACAGACGGATAATGCTGTGGAATTATTGCGACAGTTGACGGAATGACATTAGTATATTCCCCGAGTGTATGAAACTCTTTCTGTAAACAGCTATTATCAACAGGTCTTCATTGATAAAATATTTATCATAGAAGACCTGTTATTATATCCCATCATCTGCCAACATAAAAATTATAGGTAAAATCCCCTCATCTTTTCAATCTCCTCCTTAATTTCCTGAACAAATTCATCGGGGGCTAAGACCTTTACCCAAGCTCCTTGGCTGAGCAGGAACATCTTGATGCCGGAGCCGAATACTTCGGCTTCGATGATTGACTTGCCGTTCTGCCTTTCAACTACCTTTGCGGTTGGGATGCGGTCAAGTACAGCCTGCACTGATGGCCCGGTGAATTCAAAACGTATGCGGCGTGATGAACCGGGCCACATGAACTGGCTTTTTCTTCTGAGCAGACCTTCGTCGACATTCTGCTCTTTTGTGAGGACGTACTTATCGCGGTGCACGGTGATATCTGTGATTCGATCTATTCTGTAGTAGATAGGCATATTAGGATTGCTGCCTTCGCACATGTATCCTATCAGATAGAAGTAATATTCACAGAACATAATTAAAACAGGTTTGATTCTGCGGGTGACAAGGTCGCGGCTCATCTTGTAGTACGAAATTGATATGATGCTCTTGTTATCTATGCAGCCTGCAAGCTTCCAGAGATTGTCGATGACACTGTAGCAGTCTGAACCAATCTCGCTATAGTGATAGATTTCTTTGCTGATAAGCTGGTCAAGCTTGGTTCTGTCGGCAACGGTAGTGTTCATCTTAAGTTTTTTGATGATTTCGAGGAGGTCGTGGTTGTTGAACGCACGGCTTCCGATAAGAATTTTGGTTATGGCAAGAAGCTCCTTGTTTGAAAGAAAATTGTCCATCTTCAGGGTATAGCAATGGTTAGTGCTTGAATATTCAAGCTCAGCATAGCCGAGGATGTCCATATGCTCTGCCATAAAATTTTTTAATGAATTTATATCTCTTGTAATACTTCTTGTGGAGACGTTGTACTCGTATGCAAGCTGCTGTACGGACAACGCCTCGCCCTTCATTGCTCTTAGGAAAAGTTCCATTACACGGTCTAATTTAATGCCTTTATCTATTTCCTGATTATTCATTTTGACACCTCAATTCATGTGTGTTATTTATACATGCAGTATAAGCTTACCGATTATATAAGACATATTATGACACAGTAAAGAAAAATTTTCATCAAGATAAAAATAAAATTTATACTCTGACAGGTTCTGTCGGCTGCAAATTATATCTTTATATCAGAGTTAAATAATCAATGATTTAAGGAGATGAAGAACAAACAAAGAAAATGCTTGAAGAAAAAATAAAAGAAGGAAGTTATCAGCTTGCTATAATTAATAATAAAATAGAAGATTGGTTTACGTCTAATATTGCAGGATTTAGTAAACTTAAATTGATGCAATCAATAGACAGAATGATTGAAGATGCAGATTTTCAACAAATTCGTAAGAGTAGTGTTGCATTTGCAAAGGTTGTAGATTTTTTGCAGAAGTAAAGTTGTATAGCTTTATTTAGAATCAATATGTAGCATATATAACCGATTATATATAAATACACTGTGGTTGTAACATTTTTTCATTGTTAATTTGGAAGAGAATTTAAAGCAATCTATAGCCTCTTCAGTTGTATATTACACATACATTAGAGTGGAGGGAACGGTATAAGAAGTATGGGAAATATGCATAAACAAGAGTTATAAGAAAAAAGAATGGGTATAAAAGAGCTTTTTGACAATAACTGGGTATCTTGTAAATGTAAAACAATTTAAACTTAAATCGTAAATGAGCCAAACGCTAAGACGCAGAGCTGATCCCAAAAGAAAAGTGGATTGGTTCTGCGTTTTATTCATGACAATAGAATGTTAGCGAAGCATTATTATAATAATAAGAATAGAGCTGGTTGGGTGAGAAGCTGAGTGTTGTTTTTTTGGGTGAAACTGTTTTGATTGTTTTGACCATATGCAATAATTTACCCTTGACAGTTCAAAATGACAAGAGTATAATTCATTTTGACAATGAAAGTTGTCAAATAGACAAGTAAAATTGTCGAACGGAGGTGCTATATGATACTGCGAAATCGTTTAAAGGAACGCAGGGCTGCACTGAATGTTAATCAGCAGGAAATGGGATTCTTATGCGGTGTATCAAGGCAGACGATCAGTTTGATTGAACGTGGCGATTATTCGCCGTCCGTTACCCTTGCCTTAACGATTGCAAAAGTGTGCGGCGTCGCGGTGGAAGAAGTTTTTTATTTACAGGAGGAAGAAGATAATGGATAAAAATGAAATTAAGAGGGCAAATCGGAAAGCTCTGCCAAAATTTATGCTCATTATGGTAATATGCTTCATTATCGGCGGAACAATAGGCTTTTGCTCGGCAAAATATGGGCTGAATACGCTGGCGGGCGGAATGAAAAACGTGGGAATGTTTTTTGGGACATATATCGCTCCGTGGCTGATGTTAGCGGCAGCGGTAATTGTGCCGGTGATCTGCGTTCCTATTTATCAAAGCGCAACAAAACTACTCGCCTCTTGGGACGGCGAAAATGAGGAAATGTCCGATACGATTGACGAAAAACTCTCCATCGTGCTTTGGGTAACAAGCTCAGCCCTTATCCTCTCTTACTTCCTTATTGCGGCATCTTATGCCAATGGATTTGAAACTTTTAAAACTGAAACCAGTGGCGCTCTGTTTCTTGCGGGCATTATCGGTTTCTTGATCATTATGATTGAATCGGTCATATTCCAGCAGAAATGCGTTGATACCACCAAAAAGATGAATCCCGAAAAAACGGCGTCCGTCTATGATACGAAGTTTCAAAAGAAATGGATGGAGAGCTGCGATGAAGCCGAAAAAGTTATGATTGGCAAGTGTGCGTTTAAAGCTTACGCCGCCACAAACACAGTTTGTACGATTCTGTCCATTGTGCTTGCCGTCTGTGCGCTTGTTTTTGGCATAGGATTCTTACCTTCTCTTGTAGTGTGCCTGATTTGGATTGTAAATCAGTCTGTATATTGTAAGGAAGCGTTAAAGTATTCAAAGGCAGGAAATAAGATTTCATGATGGAAACGCAGGAGGACAGGCAATGGGAAGTTATTTGGTGATTATTGCTGTGCTGATTATCTTTTTCTGCATCAGGAGAAGAAGGCGAACAGCAGTGGTTGCGTGGCAGATACTAAATCAAAGAAAACAAAATAAGGAGAATGTTGTTATGAAAGAGCTTGCAAAACAATTTATTGGGGAAGAATGCATCATTTATACGATCACTTCAAATGATGGCAGCATACAGGGCATCATTAAGGAAATTGATGATGGAGGCATGGTCATTGAGAGAAATTCCGGCGAGCGGGAAATCGTCAATCTCGACTTTGTCACCCGTATCCGACAGTATCCGAGAAAGAAAAACGGAAAGAAAAAGGACTTTGTGCTGGACTAAAACAAAATCAAAAGCTGCAGGGATAGATGATCAAATGAGGTCTTCCGTTAATCGGTCAATGGGTATATACTCACATTAACCGAAACGGTCAACGGAGGCAGCTTATGAATGAAAAATTTTATGCTTTGTCGGAAGAAAAACAATCGCAGATATTGAATGCTGCATATAAAGTATTTGCAACGAATCAATATAAAAAGGCACCAACCTCGGAAATTGCGGCAGAAGCCGGAATATCCAAGTCACTGCTGTTTCATTATTTTCATAATAAGCAGGAGCTATATATTTTTTTATGGAAGCATGCAGCGGATTTGACAAAAAAATACATGTGTAAATATAAGGTATATGAAACAGATGTTTTTTTTGAAATGCTGCGTCGTGGCCTTATGGCTAAGTGTACAGTGATGAGAAAATATACATTTTTATCACTATTTTCCATTAATTCATACTTTGAAACAGATCCGGATATTCAATCCATCATCCAACCGGATGTACATGATGCTGCTCAAACGACAATGGAATTACTTCTGTCAATTCTGAATCTCGATTTAATCCGCAAGGATATAGAGTTTGCTCGTATATATAAAGAAATTCTGTATGCTTCAGATGGGATGCTTAAATATTGGTACAGAACAGGAAATTATGATGTAACAGCTTTTGAGCAGGAGTATCTGGAGATGATAAATCATTGGGAAACAGTTTACGGAAAGGGGACGGAAAATGACGGAAAACAGTTATAATACACCCTGTGGCTGCATCCATTATTTTGTAAATATAATAGATAAGCAGAAAATTACGTTAGTGTTTTTGCCGGGACTTACAGCAGATCACAGACTTTTTGAGAAGCAGATAGAATGTTTTGAGAAGAAACAGAATGTGTTTGTATGGGATGCACCGTCACATGCATTATCAAGACCATTTAAGAATAATTACAGTCTGTCTGACATGGCAGAATGGCTTTATGAAATCTTGGCAAAAGAAGAAATTTATAATCCCATCATTATCGGTCAGTCTATGGGTGGATATCTGGCTCAAATGTATATGGAATTATATCCGGATAAGATAAAAGGCTTTATCTCCATTGATTCTGCACCACTTAAAAGGTCTTATATTACAGCAATGGAAATATGGCTTCTTGAAAGAACAGAGCCATTATATAAGATATATCCATGGAAAGCACTTCTCAGGGCTGGTTCAAGAGGGTGCGCAGAGACGGATTATGGTCAGAAGCTTATGCGCAAGATGATGATGTCCTATGATTCAGATCCTAAAGAATATGAAAGGCTTGCCGGTTTTGGGTACAGGATGCTTGCTGAGGCAATCAAAGCAGACCTGCCATATCATATCAGTTGTCCGGCACTTCTTATCTGTGGCGAAAAGGATAAAGCGGGCTCAGCAAAAAGCTATAATAAAAAATGGCATCAGAGAGATGGATTACCGCTTAAATGGATAAAAAATGCCGGCCATAATTCCAATACTGACCAGCCTGATGAAGTAAACAGGCTTATAGAAAAATTTATCAGCGAGGTAGATAGGAAAGGGGTGTCCGGATGAAATTAAATATACAGTGGAAAAAAGTATTATATGGAATTGCATTGATAGTTATTGGTATAATATTGGCTGCTCTTCATTTTATTGTGGGTGGAAATGGCATCGGCGATTTCATCTCTGGCATTATTGCAGTTATATCGGTATTGGTAATATTAGCAGGAACTTATATTACATTAAGTGAAATCAAAAACTATAAATGAAAAATTTAAAGTATGGTGAATGTTCTGCTGGGAGAGTGTAAAAAAAGTGTGTAAGCTTGCTGCACAGGCTGTAAAGAATGCATGCCTTAATACCCCTGATACAACGGGAATGGTGCTCCATCTGTGGAATGGGGTGGTGTCCGATAAAAATAATAACCATACCACTTAATTTTCCTTCGATACTCCACGGGTGTCATCTTCATGTACCTGCGGAAAGTGCGATTATATAAGATGGATAACGAAATAACAAGAGCAGATAATAAATTTGCTGAATATGTGATGGAACTTGATTACAGTAGTATTGGTTCGAGCGTGTATGCAGGGAATATCAGTTCTAGTGTGCTATCGGACATCATGGCAATCAGCCGCAGGGCTTTTAGAAGGCAGGATGTCATAGTCTATGTCGGGATTGACATGGACGAGGAGTATGATGAGGGAATGGTGTTTACAGGCGATGCTATAATCTACTGGCTTGATAGCGGTGAGGAGGTGGTGAGGATTCCGTATTCTGAGATTGAAAGGGTTGACTTTGATGATACGGATATAATTATTGAGCATGGCGATACAGTGCTCTCCATCACCTTGGGCGAGGATGCGGAGGATGAGAAATATCCGCGATATATGTATAATTTTATTATGGATATATTAGATTATGAATAGAAAATGATACTTTATTAAGCTTTCGATATAGTCAGTACAGGAAAGGTGCACCGATTATGTCTGGATAACAGTTGGGTATAGCGAGTCCGATTGCCACATCAAAGGGTAATCGGACTTCATGCTATAAAAAATATTACTTCCAAAGGGATTTCATTATGTTACTCAGAAGCAGTTAATAACGTCACTGCCCGCCCTTGCGAAAGCGATGAATTCATCAAGCTGTGCATGGCAGATAATGCTTTGACCGCCAGAAAAAGCTTCGTGTGTGAGCACATTGACCCAGTCGCCCTCTGGAAGATATACCGCACGTTCGGTTTCGCCCTGTCTGTATATCGGGGCAAACAGAAGGTCGGCTCCGTACATGTACTGGTCTTCAAGGGTGTAACATATTTCATCGTCAGGAAAATCGAAAAACATAGGACGCATGATAGGGGCACCTGTCTGTGAATTGATGTCCATATATTGGCAGGTATAGTCTTTTAGTTTTTCACGATAACCTAATATTTTTTTTATTATATGATAATTCTTCTCTCCGAAGGACCATATTTCATTGTCACCGCCGCTTGGTTCAATGATGCCGGGGTGTCTTTCGGTGTAGGTTGACTGCCTTTTTCTTGCACCATGAAGACGCATCACAGGGCAGAATAATCCGAACTGGAACCAGCGTACAATTAATTCCCTGAAATAATCACTTTCTGTATCTCCGTTTAAGAAGCCGCCTATATCCGAGTTCCACCACGGAATGCCGCACATGCTCATGGACAGGCCGCTGGTTATACTCATTTTAAGATTTTCAAAGGTGGACGGAATATCGCCATTCCACACGATTGCACCGAACTTCTGGCTGCCCGGATAGGCTGCTCTGGTGAGAGATATGATTTCGTTCTCGCCGGAAGCCTTAAGACCATCGTAGAAGGTCTTGGCATAGTAATAAGGGTATAGCTGTGCTACCTGTGCACCATTGCCGAGATAGTATTTTAAGTGCCCCGGCTGCTGTGGGTGAACCTCAGGCTCTGCCTCATCGAGCCAGAAGGTTTTTATTCCATGCTTATAGTAGTTATTTTTTACCTTGTCCCATACAAATTCTCTTGTCTCGGGATTCATCATATCAACGAAAGTCTGCTGACCATAGAAATCGAAGGTTCCATATTGACCGTTTTCGGTTCTGACGAGCATGTTTCTCTCGCTCATTTCAAGGTAGTTTTCGCTCTTTGGATTGATGGTAGGCCAGATGGAGACTACAGGATGAATATCCATCTCTTCAAGCTCTTTTACCATCGCGGCAGGGTCTGGCCAATATTTAGGGTCGAATTTCCATTCACCCTGTTCAGTCCAGTGGAAGAAATCAATTACAATGGCATCAATAGGGATTCCCTGCTTTTTATATTCACGAGCTACAGCTAAAAGGTCATCCTGACTCTCATATCTTAACCTGCACTGCCAGAAGCCGGCAGCCCATCGCGGAAATTTAGGCGCATAGCCTGTGAGGTCACAGTAGAGCTTCATAATGTCAGCGGGAGTGTCACCGGTATAGACGAAGTAGTCTGCCTGATAAGCACTGTCAGCCACAAACATAGTATGATTTCTTGTTGTCTCACATCTTCCCGGGGATGGATTATTCCAGAAGAAACCATAACCAAGTGAGGAGTAGAGCACAGGAACAGTGGATTTGGTGTTATAGTGAATTATCTGTGAGGTGCTGCCTTTTCTGTCAAATAAATCAACCTGCTCCTGACCCATTCCATAAAAATGCTCACCTTCATTGGCATCGAAAATCACGCTGATTTTGTAGTGGTCGCCCTCAATATGCTGGTTTCTGTTGCTGTAGTCACCTTCAAATCTTGTATGAAGAACAGGAGTATCTTTTTTAAAGTAGGTTATTATTCCGCCATACCATATCTGTCCGGCATCGATGGTTGCTTTCATAGCTCCATTTGTGATGGTTGCGAATCTGCCGTCACATTCAATGTGGCAGTCATCGGCAGTGGCAGGAGGCAGTACAGTCCAGTTTTCATCAAGAATTTTACTGTTTTTGGTGCTTCTGCAGCGAAGACAGTTCATGCCATAGGGCTCGATTATTGTCAGTTCATCTTTTCTCTGGTAAATAAGTTTTTTTCCTTCAACGCGAATGTTTCCCATTGTGCAGGCTCCTTCCATATCTCTTATTTTGTGTAATTGTGAAATTGTTGCAACTAATTAAAAATGCATTTCAGCCAAAAATGATGTTGTATGTATTATATTGCAAAAAAATAAAATATACTTGCTCAAAATAGCTATAAAGTTGTATTATATTGTTATAAATGCGGAATTGTAATGCTGCTTTCGGGATGAAGTGAAATGAGGATAGCTATGAAAAATAAAGAATTGTTGGAAAATGTGAAGCATTTTACAAAAGCCAGACCTTTTTCAATCCATAAGACTGAAATAGGTGCAGACAGTACGAATGCTCTTTATGTACATTATCATCCGGAGATGGAGTTTATTTATCTGGATGAGGGAAGCATGACATTTTATGTTGAGGGAAAACAGTACAATATGAAGGAGGGAGATGCACTTTTTATACCTCCGGCACTGGTTCATAATGCGGTAAAAAATACAGGTGTGCCGTGCAGGCACTATGCGGTTGTTTTTTCCGAGGAATGGCTGTTTATGGAGAATACATTTGAGAGGAATATTTATAATGAAATAATATATCCGTACAGATATGAATGTGTATGTATGCTTGGGAGAAATAATCAGGCTGACATGGAGACATTATTACTGTTGAAAAAAATTTCTGCTTTTATGCAGATGGGGCTTGAGGAATATGAGCTTTCCTTAAAGGGCATTCTGCTAATCTGTTTTCAGAGACTATATTCGCAGTACTTTGTCAAGCTTAGGACTTCAGATGTGAAAGGTGCTCCTAAAATGGAAATACAGCAGAGTATCAGCTTTCTGAATGAACATTTTGCAGAGGATATAAGTATTGTGGAGTTGTCAGCTTTAGCAGGGTACAGTGTAAGCCACTACGAACATAGTTTTAAGGCTTTAACGGGCAAATCACCGTTTGAATATCTTAATTATATAAGGATTATTCATGCTTCTAAGCTTCTTAAGTCCACAAAAAAGCTGATTACGGATATAGCATCGGAATGCGGCTTTGACAATATCAGTTATTTTAACAGGGTATTTAAGCGCATAATGGGGATTACGCCGAATGCGTACAGGAAGCTTTTGGAATGAACTGTCAACAACATAAGCCTTAATATTTACATTTTCATATACAGACTTGTATTTATTAAGGAGAGCTTCCGGTATATCGGTAGTTTTTATAAGACCGTTAATTTTTACCGACCCGGTGATATTTTCAGGAAGTTTACTTCCGTCAATGATTACGGAACGTCTGTAACGACCTATAGATTCATCAAGATTTGTAATTTCGATGATGGATTTATTATTTCTTATTGTCTGTAAAAATTCTGTGCCTGTTTCAAGTGGGGAGTCACAGGCGATGGTGACGGAAGCCTTGTTGGAAGAAGTTATCTTTGAAAGAAGGATTCGGCGGCGTTCCATAAGGTATTGCGGTCTGCATATTCCTGTGGGGCATTTGCCGGGAGCAGGATTTCATTG
>OJMH01000996.1_pt1 | contig 32089 bp, 28 predicted proteins | sample 1597111 | NCBI WGS metagenome assembly OJMH01 (sample SAMEA2452115, study PRJEB22498) | human gut metagenome | reverse complement strand
ATAGGCATCTCAACATCAATATTTCGCTCATAACCTAAAAAAGACTTTGAAAAATTATTGATTATTCCAAATAATAATACCGATAAAACAATAGCAATTAAATATATTACTAAGAAAAGAACTAACGATAATAAGCCATTTATTTTAGCTAATATATTATCATATAAAACTGCACTTCTTCTTTGATTATTATAATCATCAAAAGAAGAAGAAAATTTGTTAAGTAATTGCTTTCGATATGAAAACATATTAGATAATAAAAAACAAGAGGAAATATTATTAATTACTTTAATTAAAGTAGTATTATATGAAAACATTTTCTTATAATTACTTTCCGTTTTTTTCTTTGAAATAATTAACAAAATAATAATAAAAGCAATTGTTAAAAAAAGTGGTATTAAGAAAAATACGCTTAAATAAGATAAATATACTAGACCTAAAATTAAAGAAATAAATACACCAAATAGTTCCACGACTAGACTAAAATAATTATCTACTAAATTATTAATTTCGCCTGTAATAAAATTAGTTAATGTCGATTGACTTTCTTCTTTATAAAAAGAAGATGTAGGTAAAACTAAATGTTTTTCTAAAAAATCAATTGATATTTCTTTTCTAATTTTAGCCATTAATTTAGCTAAAAGAAAAGAAGATAAAAATGAGATTATATAATATAAAATTGCAAATGAAAAACCATAAATAATTAATTGCCAATATTCATATTCATTTAATCCTAAGGCTCTATTCATAAAAACTAGAAATACTCTACTTTGATATATATCGCCAATAGATACTAACAAAAAACTTAGAATAGTTAAAAATAGTAATAATCCATAATTTGAATGTTTACTTTTAAAAAAATATTGATTAATCGATACTTTTTCTTCCATTTTATTCGCCTCCTTATATTAAAATTTAATATTTTTTAATTTATATTTTACTTTTTTTAATATAAATGTCAATAAATATTTATTTAGAGGTTATTATATAAAACATTATTTAAAAATAAAAAAATGACATGTTTTAACATATCATTTTATTTATATTCTTCAGGTCTAACTTTTCCAACATAGAAAAAGGCAACTAGTTCTGGACCAGTATGCGCACCAATAATCATGCCCATATCAGTAATTAAACAATCTTTAAAATGTGCTTTATCTTTAATTATTTGACCAAGTTCATTTGCCTTAGTTGGATTTTCTGCATTACAGATATATAAAGTTTGGTTTTCAGCATCTTCAACTGTTTCACAAATTTTATTAATAATAAATTCATTAGCAGCTTTACTACCTCTTATTTTTTTTACAATTCTTAAATTACCAATTGGATTACAATCTAGAACCACATTCATTTTTAAAGCATTACCAATAAAAGCGGCTACTTTGGATAAACGTCCTCCTCGAGCAAAATAAGTTAAAGTATCAGTTACGTAAAAAGTATTTACACGTTTAACAAATTCTAATAAATATTCTTCAACTTCACTAGCTTCTTTACCTGCTTGTTGAAGTTTATAAGCTTCATCAACTACTAAACCAACACCAAGAGAAGCAATTCTTGAATCAATATTAATAATTAATGAATCAGGATATTCATTTTTTAAAAGTTTTGCAGCTTCTCGCGCATTATTAATACTATTAGATAATCCTTCAGTTAAAGATATATGAATAATTGGTAAATTATCTTTAAGTTTTCTTTTGAAGAATTCATAGTATTCTTGCATATTAATTTGACTAGTTCTAAAAACTTTACCATTTCTCATTTCTTCATAGAATTTATGATAATCATCTTTATCTAGTGAACTACGATATTCTTTTCCTTCACAAGTATAAGGAAAATATATTACATCTATTCCTTTTTTTGTTAATTCATCTAAAATATGATCACACGATGAATCAGTAGTTATATTAAATTTTTTCATTGACTTCCTCCAACTGATAGTATTATAAAATATTATTAAAAAAAAATTACTCTATTAAGTATATTAAAACTCTACATTTTATTAATAATTATGTAGAGTTTTATTTTTTTATCTACGCAAAGTAGAATTTATACTTGTTTAATAGAAAGTCCTATTCTTTTCTTAACTTGATCAACTGAAATCACTTTAACAGTTACTATTTGATTGATTTTAACAACATCTAAAGGATGTTTAATAAATTTATTTGATAATTCAGAAATATGTACTAAACCATCAACATGCACTCCAATATCAACAAAACAACCAAAATCCATAATATTTCTCACAGTGCCTTTTAAAATCATTCCTTCTTTTAAATCAGAAATATCAATTACATCACTATTTAAAACACTTTCTTCAACTTTTTCACGAATATCACGACCTGGCTTTTTTAATTCTTCAATAATATCTAATAGTGTTGGTTCACCAATATTTAATTTTTGAGCATACATAGAAACATTACTAATTGAATCTAATTTCTTTTTGCATTCATCAGTATTTAGTTTATTAATATCAATATCTAACAATTTTAATAATTCGATTGTAGTTTGATATGATTCAGGATGAACTGAGGTATTATCAAGAGGATAACCATCTTGAATTCTTAAAAACCCCGCACATTGTTCAAAAGCTTTTGGACCTAATTTATTAACCTTTAATAAATCTTTTCGAGAATTAAAACGTCCATTTTCTTCTCGATAAGAAACAATATTATTTGCTAAAGTAGGTGTAATACCTGAAACATATTCAAGAAGTGAAGGAGAAGCTAAATTTAAATCCACTCCAACTGTATTAACGCAATCTTCTACCACACCAGATAAAACTTCTTTTAATCTTTTTTGATTCATATCATGTTGATATTGTCCCACACCAATTGATTCAGGAGTAATTTTGACCAGTTCAGCAAGTGGATCTTGTAATCTTCGAGCAATAGAAACCGCTGATCTTAAATTAACATCAAAATCTGGGAATTCTTTTTTGGCAAGAGGTGAAGCAGAATAAATAGAAGCACCAGATTCAGAAACAATTGCATATTGACATTTTAAATCATTAATTGATAATAAATCTTTTAAAAATCTTTCTGATTCTCTAGAAGCCGTTCCATTACCAAGAGCAATTAAATCTACATGATATTTTGTAATTAATTTTTCTAAAATAAATTTTGATTTTTCAATTTCTTTACGTGGTTCAGTTGGATAAATAACTGTAGTAGATAACACTTTTCCAGTTTGATCAACAATAGCAATCTTACAACCATGCGCATATCCAGGATCAAAGCCTAAAACCACTTTATTTTTCATTGGTGAAGCAAGTAAAACTTGATGAAGATTTTCTTTAAAAACATTCATTGAAGTTTCTTCTGCTTTTTCAGTTAAATCATTTTTTATTTCATTTTCAATTGATGGAGCAATTAAACGAGAATAACTATCATCAATTGCATCTTTTAAAACACTTTCAAATGGAGAATTTTTCTTAATAATTTGTTTATATAAATAAGATAAGTTTTCTTCATCAGGAGTTTCTAATTTAACTTTTAAATATTTTTGTTTTTCGCCTCTATTCATAGCAAGAATTCTATGTGAAGCAACTTTTGAAAGTGATTCTTGATATGAAGCATACATATCATATACACCTTTTTCTTCTTTTTTTAATTCTTTAGAAGTAATTAAACCATTTCTATAATCTTTTTTACGAATTTCACTACGATATTTTGCTTCATCAGAAACAATTTCTGCGATAATATCTTTAGCTCCATTATAAGCATCTTCAACACTTAAAACACCTTTTTCTTCATTAATAAACTCTTTAGCGTATTCATCTAAATCTTGAGTATATTCTTGTTTTAAAATATAATTAGCTAAATTTTCTAAACCTTTTTCTTTAGCAATAACCGCTCTAGTTTTCTTTTTAGGTTTATATGGACGATAGACATCTTCAAGTTCAGTTAAAGTAGCACAATTTTCAATTTGTTTTTTTAATTCAGGAGTTAATTTTCCTAATTCATCAATTGTGTTAATAACTGTATTCATTCTTTCTTGCAAAGAAAGAAGATAATTACGTCGATCAAATAATTTTCTTAATATTTCATCATCAAGAGAACCAGTAACTTCTTTACGGTATCGAGCAATAAATGGAATTGTATTACCTTCATCTAATAAAGTTGTTACATTATTAATTTGTTCATTTTTTAAATTAAATTCTTCCGCTAAAATTTGATTGATTTCCATTAATAAAACTCCTATTTACAAAATTTTTCTACATAACTATTCATGCAATTTCTAATAATGTTTTTAGCTTCATCGACATCATCAACTTCTGTAACAGTAGTAATTTTATTTTCAAGAGTTTTATATACTTCAAAAAAATGTTTAAATTCATCAAGAATATGAGAAGGTAAATCAAAAATTGATTTTACATTACTATAAAATGGATCAGATAAACAAACAGCAATAATTTTTTCATCATTTGATCCTTGATCATTCATCTTAATTACTCCAATTGGTCGACAATCTACTAAAGTCATTGGAATGATTGGTTCACTTGCCACAACTAAAACATCAAGAGGATCATTATCATCACCATAAGTTCTAGGAATAAATCCATAATTAGCTGGATAATGCGTGGCTGTATAGAGAATTCTATCTAAACGTAATAAACCAGTTTCTTTATCCAATTCATATTTATTTTTACAACCAGATTGAATTTCAATATAAGCAACAAACTTATCTTCAGAAATTCTTTTTGGATTAATATCATGCCATATATTCATTTTAAAACTCCTTCAACTAATTTATAATTTAAAACAAGTTTATTAACTAAATATGAAGTTAATAAACTCAACCAAGAAAAAAGATATATTTCTTTATGCATTAAAAATAAACATAAAAAAATAGAAAGAAGTAAAATACTCCATCTTAAAAAAGAATTTAAAAATGATAAAGTAACTTGATATGGACTATCCTTAAATTTAATATTTATAAAGTCACTTAAATAAGATAAGAATCTATCTAAAATAATTATGATTGTACCAAATAATATTCCAAGAGGAATTTCTTTTTTATTAAAAAAGAAAAAGATTGAACAAAGAATAAATAATACAAGGGAAGTTATACCAATTTTAACCAAATCATTTTTTACTTTGGTTAAATTAATCATTTATTACCTCAATTAACATTCCTTTAGCAACATCGAAAGCTTCTTTTTCAAGTGTTTCATCATTATCTGCACATCCTTTTGCGTCAATAACAATATGAGCAAATGGTAAAGCAGCTTTTGCCATTACTGCATTTGATAAAACACATAAATGAGTAACAAGTCCAACTAAAGTAATTTCATCATAATCACAACCTCTTAAATAGAAACACAATTGAGATGATGGGAATGCTCTTTTTTCAAAGACAAGGAATCCTCCAGCAAGACGATTAATTTTTCCATAAAGTTTATGACCTTCAGTTCCTCTAACACAATGCACAACAGGAATATATTTTCCTTCTTCTGTATTTAAATAATTTTCTTGATGAGTATCCATTGTAAAGATAACATCATCTCCTTTTTTCTTATATTGCTCAATAAGTGAAGCAATATATGGTTCAAGAGTTTTAGCTTTTTCAAAACCTAAAGCTCCTGCTACAAAATCATTTTGATAATCTACAACTATTAATAATCTTTTCATACCTATTCCCTTTCGTATGTAAATATAATAGCATTAAAAATAAAACTTGAAAAGATGGTAAATTTCATATTTACACTTGTTTTATATAATTTAATTAAATTTGATTTCTATTTTATGTTCCATATCTTTCTCTACATAATTATGTTCTTCATAATTACTCCTTTAAATAATTATTTAATTTCAATTTATAAAATATAATATTTTAATAAAATTTTCATTAAGACATAAATTCCAAACACATATTTAATATGCATAAATATTATAATAATTTAATAGCCATTTAAAACCACGACTTAATATTTAAAATACAATTTTTATAAAATAAAAAAGCCTGACAATATATCAGACTTATTTTAATTTAATGGCGGAGAAACAGAGATTTGAACTCTGGCGGGACTCGCATCCCCTATCGGTTTTCAAGACCGACCCCTTCAGCCACTTGGGTATTTCTCCAATATAATTTTATTACGCTTAAATGGTGGACCCGGAGGGACTTGAACCCACGACCGGCGGTTTATGAGACCGCTGCTCTAACCAACTGCGCTACAGGTCCAAAATGGTAGCGGCGGGGGGACTCGAACCCTCGACCTGTCGGGTATGAACCGAACGCTCTAACCAACTGGGCTACGCCGCCATGTTCTCTACGCACTTAACACGCTTAAATATAATAACAAATCTACAAATAAAATCAAGTGTTTTTAATAACCTTTTAAATATTTTTATCTTTCATTATTCAATATTTACTTTATAAGTGTTAAAAATTCTTCTATTAAGATAAATTCACCTTTAAATATTTTATTGATATATTTATTTATCTTTTCTTTATCATCTTCATTTAAAACAATTAAATAATTAGAATTAACAATACTAGAAGAAATTAGCCCACCATTAGTATGAATAAAATCAATTAATTTTTTTAGATTATTTTCTTTATTTTTAACTTTTTCACTAAGAGAATAAACTTTATTTTTATTTAATTTGATTAATTCTTTATCAAGTAAAACTGTTTCATTAATTAATTTATGATTATCTTTTTTTAAACTGTTTTTCTTAATTTTTATTTCTAAATTAGTTGAATGTAATTTTGCATATTGACATTTATTTAAATATTCTAAGGAACTAATATTCTCTAAAAAGCAAATTTGTTTTAATATTAATAAAGTCATTATAGCGTCATCTCTAGATAAATGTTCTTGTAATTTAATAGTTGAATCCTTTCCAACAATTTTATTACATATATCTTTTAAATGACCACTTTTATTATTATTTAAATAATTATAAGCAATTTTTTGTACATCATAGCAAGTATATTTGTATTTATTTTTATGATATCGAAAGCAAGAATCACATAAATACTTCATATCATTTTCACTTGCCCAAGCAAAACAAATTGTATCATTATCTTCAAGTAATTTTTTTATTTTATCATAATATTTATCAAATTCATCTTGTTGATAATAATATTCTTCTTCGTAAGCTAAATCTATATCAATTTGATTTTTTCTATTTTTTAATTTAAATCTATTATCTCGTCCTTTACCTGGACTCATTACATAGCAATTTTTAGTAATTATATTAAATTTTTCATCAGTTAAAACATAGCCAAATTCACACATTTTTCCAATATTATTAAAGCAATTAGAACATTCAATATCAAAAAATAAAAATTTCATATTAATTGCATTAATAATATATAACTTAATCCATAATAAACTGTTACTGCCACTAGATCATTTAAAGTTGTAATTAATGGTCCAGATGCAACAGCTGGATCTACGTGAATTGAATGAAAAAGCATTGGAATTAAAGTACCAATCGAAGAAGATAAAGTCATAGAAACAAGTAAAGCAAAACCAATAATACCCGCTCCATAAAGACTATTAAGATAAGAAAAAGTCCCTCCATTAGAAAGTGGCATTTTAAATATAATTAAATATAAAAATGAAGAAACAAAAGCGATTAATCCTAAAATTAAACCATTAGTAAATCCAACTTTAATTTCTTTTAAAAATAATCTTCTAATTAATTTTTTATCAACGTCTTCATCAGATAAAACTCTAATTGTAACCGCCAATGATTGAGTTCCAGCATTACCAGCCATATCTAAAACAACTGATTGAAAGAAAACCATAGTTGTTAAAGCGGATATAACATTACTAAAACTAGATAACAAAATAGATACAACAAAGCCTAAGAATAATAATAAAATAAGCCAAGGTGCTCTTTTTTTAATAGAGGTAAAAACACTCGAATCAAGATCAACATTACCATTAATAGCAGCGAATTTTTGATAATCTTCATTTTTTTCATTATCAATAACTTCAACTAAGTCATGAGCGGTTAATGCTCCAATTAAAATATCATTATCATCAACAACTGGAATAATATCTTCACCATAATCAATTACATCTTGATATACTTCACTAGATTTACTATTTGCATTAACACAAGGATAATTAGTAACAGTGATATCTTCAAGTGAAGTTTCTTTTCTAGCTCTAATTAAATCTTTTAAATCAACTGCTCCATAATATTTTTCATTATCATCAACTACAAAAATTGTTGTAATATTATCATTCTCACCAGATTGTTTAATTAATTTTTTCATTGCTGAAGTAATAGTGTCATCTTTATTAATAACTATATAGTTAGTTGTCATTAAACGACCGATACTATCTTCTGGATAAGATAAAATCATTGTTGCATCTTCACGAGCTTCATCTTCCATTTTAGATAAAACATCATTACGATCTTTATCATCCATATCTTCAAGAATATCAACAGCATCATCTGAATCCATATCTTCAAGAATATCAGCAACTTCATCATTATTTAATCCATCAATAACTTTATCAGCATCATCAGCATAAGAAATAACTTCAGACAAATCTTCATCATTTAAGATTTTAAATAAATCATTTTTTTCTTTTTCAGACAAATGAGGAATAACCTCGGCAATATCATTTTCATGATATTTTTGTAATAATTTTCGCTTTTCTTTTAAAGTCTTTTTTGACTTAATAATTGCTAAAATTTCTTCAACAAATTGTTCCATTTTATTATTCCTCCTCTTCAAAGGTATTTTACACTCAATTAAATAAAAAAACTTTAAAAAACAAAAAAAATCACCAAAAAAATTAATTTTTAGTGACTTTTATTAAGTTATTAAATGATTTTATCTATTTAATGCTTCTTTTTATTTTATCAAAAATGGTTTCTTTACCTTTTTTAGCGTTTTTAACATCACTTAATTCAGCAAGTTTTTCTAAGTGAGCACGTTCATCTTTTGTAATAGAAGTAGGTATTTCAATCTTTAAATGTAAGAATTCATCTCCCATTGCAGAAGATCTTAAATCTTTAACACCTTTACCACGTAATTTTAAAACTGTATCAGGTTGAGTACCACTCGGAATATCTACTGAAACTGTTCCATAAACTGTTTCTACATCAACAGTTGCTCCTAAAATAGCTTCAAGATAAGAAATAGTCTTTGTAACGTGAATATTGTTTCCTTCACGAGTAAAGATTTTGCTATCTTCAACAATTACTTCAATATATAAATCGCCATTAGGTCCTCCATTAGAACCTCTTTCACCTTTACCATGGACACAAATTTGTTGACCAGAAGCAATACCTGCTGGTATTTTAACTTCAATAGTCTTTTTAGTGGTAGTGTATCCACGTCCATTACAAACATGACATCTATTTTTTATTATCTTACCAGTACCATTACATCTAGGACATGTTCTTTGTGATTGCATTTGTCCAAAAATAGTTTGTTGAACACTTCTAACTGTACCTGTACCTCGGCAATCTGGACATGTATCAATATCAGAAGGAGAATCAGCACCAGTACCATTACAATGAGGGCAATTTTCATCAAGATTCAAATCTAAATCAATGTTTTTACCATTAATTGCATCCATAAAGGAAATTTTTACTCTTTTTAAAGTATCAGCACCTCTAACTGGACCATTACTTTGACGTGATCTACGTGAACCTCCACCAAAGAAAGAACCAAAAATATCTCCTAAATCGATATCGCCAAAATCACCAAATCCACCATTACCACCGAAACCAGCTTGAGGATCAAAGGCAGCGTAACCAAATTGATCATATTTTGCTTTTTTATCAGCATCAGATAAAATATCATAAGCCTCTTGGACTTCTTTAAATTTTTCTTCTGCTCCTGGTTCTTTATTTAAATCAGGGTGATATTTTCTTGCAAGTTTTCTATATGCAGATTTAATTTCATCAGCACTTGCGGATTTACTTACACCTAACACTTCATATGGATCTCTTTTTTCTGCCATAAATGCTCCTTTCTTGATAAATGGAGGTCAATTTATGGCCTCCATAATTTTTATTTAAATTTATTTCTTTTCAGTGAAATCTGCATCAACTACATTATCATCTTTATTTTCAGATGATGTTGATTGAGAATTTGCATTAGCTTGTTGTTGATATTGTTGAGCCATTGCTGCTGCTTGCTCTAATTGATTCATTTTATTCTTTAATGTTTCAATATCATTGTTATCTAACGCAGTCTTTAATTCATCACGAATTTGTTGAGTTTGTTTCTTTTGATCTTCGCTCATCTTAGAACCTTCTTCAGCTAAAGATGCATCGATTTGAGAAATTAAAGATTCAGCTTTGTTTTTAACTTCAACTTCTTCTTTTCTCTTATCATCAGCTTCTTTATTTGCTTCAGCTTCTTTAACCATACGATCAATTTCTTCTTTAGAAAGACCATTAGATCCAGAAATAGTAATTTGTTGTTCTTTTTGAGTATCTAAGTCTTTAGCTTTAACATTAACAATACCATTAGCATCAATATTAAATGTTACTTCAATTCTTGGTTGACCACGTCTTGCAGGACGAATTCCATCAAGTTTGAATGTACCAAGTAATTTATTATCTCTTGCCATTGGTCTTTCACCTTGGTAAACCATAATATCAACAGCAGGTTGATTATCTTCAGCAGTAGAGAAGACGTTTGATTTAGTTGTAGGAATTGTAGTATTTCTTTCAATTAAAGGTGTCATAACTCCACCCATAGTTTCAATACCAAGTGTTAAAGGAGTAACATCAAGAAGTAAGATATCTTTCTTATCACCACATAAGACACCACCTTGAATTGCTGCACCAATTGAAACAGCTTCATCAGGGTTAATTGACATATTAGGTTGTTTACCTGTTAATTGTTTAACTAAATCAACAACAGCAGGCATTCTTGTTGAACCACCAATTAATAAGACTTCATCAATTTGTGAATTTGATAATTTTGCATCTTGTAAAGCACGTCTTACTGGTTCTTCAGTTCTACGGAGTAAATCTCTAGTTAATTCTTGGAATTTAGCTCTTGTTAAGGATGTTTCAAAGTTAACAGGACCTGTAGAAGTCATAGCTAAGAATGGAAGAGAAATTGTAACTTGTAATTGGCTTGATAAAGAAATCTTTGCTTTTTCAGCTTCTTCTTTAATTCTTTGCATAGCCATTTTATCATTAGTTAAATCAAGATTATATTGACGCTTGATTTCACTTAAAATATATTGACCTAAAGCATTATCCCAATCATCACCACCTAAGTGAGAATCACCAGCTGTGGAAATAACTTCAAATGTGCCATCACCAATATCAAGAATAGAAACATCAAATGTACCACCACCTAAATCATAAACTAAAATTTTTTGTGATTTATTGTTATCTTCACCATAAGCAAGAGCAGCTGCAGTAGGTTCAGAAATAATTCTTACGACATCAAGACCAGCGATTTGACCAGCATCTTTAGTAGCTTGTCTTTGAGCATCATTAAAGTATGCAGGGACAGTAATAACAGCTTTAGAAATCTTTTGACCTAAATTATCTTCAGCATATTTCTTCATATATGCAAGAATCTTAGCTGAGATTTCTTGTGGAGTAAAATCTTTATTTAAACAAGCAATATGAACTTTTTCATTTGTTCCCATTTTTCTTTTAATAGAAGCAACTGTATCAGGGTTTGTTAAAAGCATTCTTTTTGCAGCAAAACCAACAATTTCTTCCCCATCAGGTTTAAATGAAACTACTGAAGGAGTTGTGTTAGGTCCTTCTGGGTTTGGAATAACTTTAACTTTTCCATCAGGTTGCATATAAGATACAACTGAGTTTGTAGTACCTAAATCGATACCAATAATAATTTCTTTTGCCATAATATTTTATTCTCCTTTTTCTTCTAATTCTTCATTAGATTTTGAATCATCTTTTGATTTTTCTTTTACTTTGGATACAACAACCATTGCTGGTCTAACTAAGCGATCTCTAAGCATATATCCTGGTTTAGAGACTTCTATAACAAGATTATCTTTTGTGCCTTCTTGAACATCAATTGCTTGCATTATTGTTGGATCAAATTCAACATCTTTATTAGGTATAAGTTGCTTTACACCTTCACTTTCAAGAGCTTGAATCATTGATTTATAAATCATGTCAAACCCTGCAAGATAATTTTTAAGCATTTGATCTTCAGGAACAACTTTTAATACGAGATAAAATGAATCAAGTGTTGGTAGAAGTTTTTCTACAAAAGGTTGCCCACGATACTTAACCATTGTTTGATGATCTTTTTCGTAAGATTTTCTTAAGTTATCACAATCTGCTACTGTACGATATGCTTTATCTTTCCAAGTAGCAACTTCTTTTGTGAGCTCTTCGATTTTAACTTCTAGCGGATTTTTTTCTTCCTTTACCTCTTCAGTAACCTTTTTTTCTTTTTTTTCTTTCATTAACTTGGATCCTTTCTATGATCATCATCACCATATAACTCCATCAATTGTTCAGCAAGGTATTCTAGAGCATTACTTATTTTATCATAGTCCATTCTAGTAGGGCCTACTAAAGTAATAGTTCCACCTTTACCTCCACCAATATCAATCTTTTTTGTTACAAATGAAACATCATCGAGTCCATTTCCTTCTTCATCTTTACCAATATGGAATTGCAATGAATCTTCGCCATCAATTAATTTTTTCATTTCAGTTGGTGAATCAATAAATTGTAACATTTCTTTAAATTTTTGAATATCAGAGTTAAATTCAGGTTGATCTAATAAATTTTCTTTACCATATAAAGCCATACGGTCATTTGTAAATTTTATTAAAGCTTCTGCAAATACTCGATATAATGCATCATTAGAATGAATCATTGATTGAATCAAAGGTTTAATTGCATTCATCTTATCAACTAACATCGATATAGCGGTACCTTTAATTCTTTCATTAATCATATCGATACATTTTTTTAAATCATTTAAAGAAACATTTTCATCGAAAACAAATGTTTTATTTTCGACATATCCTCTATCAGTAACAAATAAACAAGTTGCACTATTTTTTGATAAAGGGACCACTTGAATGGAAGCTAAGTGCTCTTCGTCAGCGTTAGGCCCCAAGACAACAGAAGCTAAATTTGTCATATGAGATAAAATTTCACACGACTCTTTTAAGACATCTTCGATTGATTTACTTCTCTTATCAAGAATTAATGCGAATTGATTTTTGATTTGTTCATCGACATCATGATAATTATTATCTCTTAAATATTTAACATAATAACGATAACCTTCACTAGATGGAACTCTACCAGAAGAGGTATGAGTTTTTTCTAGATACCCTAAACTTTCCAAATGTGCCATTTCATTTCTGATTGTCGCAGATGAATAAGGTAAATCATAATTTTCAAGCAACGTATTACTTCCAACAGGAGTAGCAGTTTTAACAAAGTATTCAACGATATACTTTAAAATCAAATCACTTCTTGAAAGCATCTTACGCACCTCCTTAGCACTATCTTTCCTCAAGTGCTAACTATATTATACCCACATTTTTAGCACTGTCAATACTTTAGTGCTAATTTTTTATAAATTTTTATTAATTTAAAAATTATATCTGTCTGTTCCAACAAATTATATATTTATATTAAAAAATCTTACTACTTATTAAATATCATAATCAGTAGTAAGATATATTTATCATTATTTAAATCAGCATAATATCATTTAATCTAATTAAATCATTAAATTTTAAAATCATAAGATGCATTATTGAATAAATAACTTTAATTTTTTCAAAATATAATGTATTAACTTTTTTTCATAATTATAAGTTCATATTATTTAAACACGAAAAGTACCTTAGTAGAAATGAAAAAAATTTAATTTCTAATGTTTTTTAATATAAAACGCTTATAACTCAAATTAAATCCTGCCTTTAACTAATGCATAATATACATTAACATTTTCTTCTAATGGTTTATTAAAACTAAATCCTTTTTTTAAATCTAAATCAAAATAATATCCTTCAATCCAATCATATCCATCGTTTTTAGGATCAAAAGACGTATATTCATAAGGTGTATTATCGAATAAATACCATCTTATATCATCAATTTCTTCACTAGTTATTACATGCCCACTTTCAAAGGTTAATGTATATTGATATCCATCACCTTCAAATTCTTCAAAATATGAATAATCAATTTTATTTTCATAATCATAATATCCTCTAATATATTTAGCTACAGTAAATGTTACTTGAACATTTTTAGAGCATGAAAATAAACTTAAAATAAATGGTGTAATTAATAATATTTTTTTCATTTCTTCCTCCAAAACATTTTTACTATAATAAAAAAACTTTTATTAAATAGTAATTTGATAGACAAATATCCATTCCTTTTTCTTTTCTACTTTAAGCTTACAAAAAAATGTATTTTAAAACAATATAATAATTAAAAAAGCAGTTTTCTTAAAAAATAATCTAAAATAAACATTTTATCTTCATTAACATATAAATTATCATTATCTAAAATTAGATCTTTATTTTTTAACAAATCATCTAATTTATCTTTATAACAAATTAAAAAATCTTTTTTAAATAAGTTTTTATATTCTGATAATGATATTCCTTTTTCTTTTCTTAATCCAAGCATTATAAAATAAAATTCTTGATCATCTAAAGATAATATTTCTTCATAATCTTGATAATTGCCTTCTAAATAAGAAGAAAGATTTTTTGTATTTGTTCTTCTTATATTATTAATATAACTTGATGCATTTAACCCCACTCCACCATATTCATGATTGTTCCAATAAATTAAATTATGTTTTGATTGATAATTATCTTTTGCAAAATTAGAAACTTCATAACGAAAAAAACCTTTCTTTTTTAAAAAGTTAACAATAAAATCATATTGTTTTCTAATTATTTCATCATCAGGTAATTCATAATGCATATTATTTAATAAAGTAGATTCTTCAAGTTGTAAACAATATGTTGAAATATGTTTTATTTTTAAAGAAGTAAATTTATTTAAATCTTCTTCAAGTTCATTTAATGTTTGATTTTTAAAACCATACATTAAATCTAAATTAATATCATATATATCATATTTATTTAATAATAAAATTAAATGCTTAATTTTATCAAAATCACTATCTCTATTAATTAATGATAAAATACTTTTATTAAATGATTGCACCCCAATAGACACTCTTTTTACATTATATTTTTTAAATAATTTTATTTTTTCTTCTTCAATATCTGGATTAATTTCAATTGTAATAAATGAATTATCTTGATAAGGAAGAAGCACATTAAAAAGGAACTCCTCTTCTTCATAAGATAAACTTGAAGGAGTTCCTCCACCAATATAAATAGATTTAAAAGTATAATTATTATATTTTTTTAATTCATTTTTTAAAGCAATTAAATACTTACTAGAAAATTTATTTGAATATAATAATTTAGAAAAATTACAATATGAACATATTTTGTTGCAAAAAGGAATATGAACGTATAATCCTTCTTTACTTATTTTCATCATCAGTTTTCTTTTCTTCTTTTTCGTCTTTCTTTTCAGGAACATCTACTAAAATACGAGATAAATTATCTTTAGCAATAGTTTCTTCATCTTCTTTATCGTATTCAGCTAATCCTGGGATTTTCTTTCTTAAAAAGAAAACAATTGCACCAATAACTAAAAAGATGGCAACAATTAAGAAAACCCACCAATTTTGTGTTCCACTTAAAAATATTCCTAACATAAAACTTCCTCCTATCTTACTACCGGCGTGTAGACATATTTATTTTTAACTTGTTCTTTTTTATAAAAACCTAAATTCACTAAATTATCCATTGAAGTTCTAGCGGTTTCATAAGCCACTCCTGTTTCTTTTTTATATTGAGAAATTGAATAATATTTTCCAATTGTACAATGAGAAGCATAGAACTTTGCTTGATTAGATTTTAATGATGGATAAAGCTCTAATAAATTTTCTGCAATCAAATCAACATCTTGTTCATCTAAACCAGTAGGCAAAGTTGGCATTGAAACTTTTTGTTCAAACACGACTGGATTATTACCTGAATAAATATTATTTTGATAAGCAATAAATGATTTAGTTTTTTTTATTTCATCAATTTGATTAAATTCTTGTCTAAGAGAATTAACATTTTCTTGAGTCAATAAATCATCTTCTTCATTAATAGAGTCTTCAATAATATTTAAAGCATAATCAATAAAATATGTTAAATCTAAAGATGCTTCTGATAATAAGAATTTTTTCATTAATTCATCATTATTACTATTTAATAATCTTTTTTCAAGATTCAATAAAAAAGGCACACAATCAATATTATCTTGAGCAACAATATATTTTAAAGATAATAAAGAACATTCATCATTAAAATAATCAAATGGTTTAATATAAATTAAATAAAAATAAGTAATTAAACCTTTTAATAAAGGAAATAAAGTTGAATTACTATTAAAATATAATAAATCCTTTAATAATGGTTCAATTTTATCTAATGGCGCGGCATTATAATGATGGCCTTCTTCAAGATGATCATTAGGATTATTTAAATCAATCATTCTTAAATAAGAATCAAAATCACTATAATTAATTTCTTTACGTAAAATTTTCCCATAAAACGAAGTTAAAACTTGTAAATCATATTTAGACGCTGATCTTTTTAAATAGAATTTTAAAGAAAGTAAATAATTTTTCAAAGTTAAATATGCTTGAGGCACTTCACTAGTTACATCATTAATTAGTTTATTTAAATCTTCATCATCAATTGTAATTGAATCTTGATAAGCATAATTTTTGCCTAAAATGAAAAGTGATTTATTAATGAAATTTTCTTTATTTTTTTCATCCATTTTTTCTACTAGAACCATTTGTTTAACTAGTTTTCTTTCTAAAGAAGTGACTTTTTCAATTAAAGGTAAGGTTAAACATACTGAAAATGACTTATTTTCAATCGAAAATAAATCTAAGTTTCTTTTAAAATAACTTCGATATGAAATTATTTTATTCCAAATTGTTTCAATTGAAGAAATTCCTAAAATATGTTGAACATCTTCTTTTGAAGCATATACTTCATCAGAAAAGCGAATTGCAAAATCTCTTTCCACAAGTTTCACCCCATTAGTAATATTTTAGTAGATATCAAAAAAAATGTCTAGATTAAATACTAATTTTCTACTAGCAAATAAATTTATAAAACTAATTATTATGACAAAACTTTTTATTCTTCGTCATCGTCATAAGATAAAATTGCCATAAATGCATCTTGTGGGACATCAACTGTACCAATTGATTTCATTCTCTTTTTACCTTCTTTTTGTTTTTCAAGAAGTTTCTTTTTACGAGAAATATCTCCTCCATAACATTTAGCTAAAACATCCTTTCTTACTGCTTTAATATCCGCACGAGCAATTACTTTCCCACCAATTGCAGCTTGAACAGGAACTTCAAATTGTTGTCTAGGAATAATATCTTTTAATTTTTTTACAATAACAAGTCCTCTTTGATAAGCAAAATCTTTATAAACAATACTTGATAAAGCATCAATAGGATTACCATTTAATAAAATATCCATCTTAACAAGTTTAGAAGCTTGATATTCACTAATTTCATAATCAAAAGAAGCATATCCTTTAGAATATGATTTAAGTTTATCAAAAAAATTATAAACAATTTCTGATAAAGGAAGAAGATAAGTTAGAATCATTCTTGTATCATCAATATATTCCATATCTTTATATATTCCGCGCCTATCTTGACATAAATTCATAATTGGACCAACGTATTCTTTTGGTGTCATAATTTTAGCTTCCACAAAAGGTTCTTCAATACGATTAATTAAAGTTGGTTCAGGCATTTTAGAAGGATTATCTAATTTAATCATTTCCCCATTATTTAAATAAACATGATAAATAACACTTGGCGCGGTTAAAATTAAATCAATATTATATTCTCTTTCAAGTCTTTCTTGAATAACATCCATGTGTAATAAACCTAAAAAGCCACATCTAAAACCAAATCCTAAAGCTTGAGAAGTTTCTGGTTCAAAATGTAAAGAAGCATCATTTAAAGATAGTTTTTCTAAAGCATCTTTTAAATCACCATATTTTTTTGAATCACATGGATATAGTCCGCAATAGACAGTTGGATTCATTTTTCGATATCCAGGAAGAGCTTCAATTGCTAAATGTTCTTTACTAGTAATAGTATCACCTGGTCTAACATGTCCAATTTCTTTAATAGAAGCTGCAACATAACCAACTTCACCAGCATATAAAGCATCAACTTTTTCTTCATTTGGCTTTTTTATACCTAATTCAGTTACTTCATAAGTATAATTATTAGACATCATAATAATATGATCTCCAACATGTAAAGTACCTTCTTTAACAGTAATTTGTGCGACAACACCACGATAAGAATCATAAAAAGAATCAAAAATTAAAGCTTTTAACGGAGCGTTTAAATCACCTTTAGGAGCAGGTATTTTATTTACAATCTCTTCTAAAACTTTTTCTACATTTAAACCAGTTTTTGCAGATACACCAATCGCTTCAGAACAATCTAAACCAATAGTTTGTTCAATTTCTAAACAAGTTCTTTCATAATCAGCAGAAGGTAAATCAATTTTATTAATAACAGGAATAATTTCTAAATCATTATCAATAGCTAAATAAACATTAGCTAAAGTTTGAGCTTCTACTCCTTGAGTAGCATCTACGACTAATAAAGCACCTTCACAAGCCGCTAAAGATCTAGAAACCTCATAAGTAAAATCAACATGACCTGGAGTGTCAATTAAATTAAATAAATAATCTTCACCATTTTTAGCTCGATAATTTAAAGAAACAGAATTAAGTTTAATAGTAATTCCTCTTTCTCTTTCTAAATCCATTGAATCAAGAATTTGATCTTTCATTTCTCTTTTTTCAATAGCACCTGTTAATTCTAATATTCGATCCGCTAATGTTGATTTTCCATGATCAATATGAGCAATGATTGAAAAATTACGAATATGATCTAAATCGTATTTACGCATAAAACACCTTCATTTCTATTTAATATTTTACTAATAAAGTAACAATAATCAAGTTTAATTTTTATTCCAAAATAATTTTAAGTGATTTTTAATTCCTTCACAAGAATTTACTCTTTGATAATGTGACCATTCTAACTTAAATAAATCACGATATTTATATTGCATAAAACGTTCATCTATTAATAAAACAACCCCTTTATCAGTAGAACTTCTAATAACACGACCAGCCGCTTGCATTACTTTATTTTTCCCTGGATTTGTATAAGCATAATCAAATCCAGATACTCCTTTTTCATCATAATATTTTTTTATTAAATCTCTTTCAAAAGATACCATAGGTAAGCCAACTCCTACAATAATTGCACCAATTAATCGATCGTTAACTAAATCAATACCTTCAGAAAATACACCTCCTAAAACTGCAAAGCCAACTGTCGTAAATGATGGATTTTCTTTAAAATAAGATAAAAAATTTTCTTTATCATTAACTTTCATATCTTTATCTTGAATAATTAAATTTTCTTTATCTACCTTATAACATTTTAAAACTTCATTTAAATATTGATAAGAAGAGAAAAAAACTAAATAATTTCCTACTTTTTGACTGATTACCGTTTTAATAGATTCGGCAATTTGTTGATAAGATTTATCTCTATCTTTATATCTAGTGGAGATATCGTCTCTAACAAGCAAACATAAATTATGTTGATCAAAAGGTGAATCAAGTTTTAAATAAGGTGTTGATTCATCTCCACCTAAAGTATGAATATAATAATCAATTGGAGTTAAAGTAGCCGAAAATAAAATAGCACCTCTTAATTTATGTAAAGTTGCATTAATTAACTCAGAAGAATCTAATAACCTTATATATGCTTTAATATTATTATCTTTTTTTTCGATATAAGTTATAAAATATTTATCAAGATATTCATGAATTTTCAAAAAGCGATTAATCATTTTAAAAACATCTAAAAATTCATCTGAGTTTATTTCATTGTTTTCTTTTAGCACTTCTTGCATACTAGAAAAAAGTAAATCTAAATCATTATAAAATTTCATTGGAAAATCATTTTCATAAATTTTATATTCTTCATCTAAATCAAAATCTTCTAAATCAATAATAATTTTCTTTAAACATCTTTTTAATTTAGCTACTTTAAATGGTTTAACGAATTTTTGTAAGCAAACAATCTTACTTTTTTCAATACATATTGTATACATATCTTTTGTTCTTTCAGAAAGATTATGTGCTTCATCAATTAAAGAAAAATAATTTGTTTTATCATCATCAAAAAATCTTTTTAAATAAACAAGAGGATCAAATAAATAATTGTAATCACAAATAATTACATCACAATAAGTAGAAATATCTAACTGTGCTTCAAAAGGACAAATTCCATATAATAAGGTATAATGAAGAATAATGTCACGATTAATATTTTTTTCTTTTAATAAAACTTCTTTAATAACTTTATTTATTTTATCATAGTAGTTTCTAGCAAATTCACATTGTTCAGGATTACATTCACTTTTTTCTAATTGACACATATTTTCTCGACTAGATAAAACAATTGAATATGCATCTAATCCATTTTTAGATAAGATTTTCATAGCTTCATGAGCAACTTGTTTTCCTTGATTTTTTGCTGATAAATAAAATATTTTATCATTAACAAAAAACGTTTTCATACTTGGAAACATTGTTGACATAGTTTTACCAGTACCTGTAGGGGCTTCAAAAAAGAAAATTCCTCCATCACTAGCTACTTTATAAACATATTTAGCAACTTCTCTTTGTCCTTTTCTAAATTCATTAAAAGGAAAAGTTAACTCATTAGAAGAAATATTCCTTGATTCAATATGCTTATCAATAAGACGATAAAATGATAAATATTCTTCAATATATGAATATACTTTTTGTTCAAGAGTCAAAAACAAAAAAGTAAAATCTTTAATCATTTTTGAATTATCAATTTGAGAAATATAAGTTAATCTAACACCCATTTCTTCACAAGAATACATTTTTGCGTACATATATGCATAGCAAATAGCTTGTCCAAGATGCCATTCACCTTGCGAAGAATAAAAATGTTCTAATTCATCGTTTGTGGATTTAATTTCATCAATAATAATTTTTTTATTAGTTTTAATTATTCCATCAGCTCGGCCTTGTAATAAAAAAGAAAAATTATCATATTCAATATCAGTTTCTAAAGCCACTTCGCTTTCATAACTACCATCTTGAATACTTTGATATCTTAAATGAATTCTTGTTCCTTCTTGCATTGTTTGCATATTAAAAACACGTGAATCAATATCACCTTTTCTTAAGATAAAATCCACTAATTGATGAACAGAAAGAACAATTTTTTTATCCATTATTTAATCTTACTAACTTCTATAATAGGTTCATCTATTACTTCAACTGATTCAATAACAACATTTTCAAGAGGTTTATCATTTCTAGAAGTCTTGACATTAGCAATTCTATCAACAACATCCATTCCTTCCACCACTTTACCAAAACCAGCATATTGATGATCAAGATATTCACCATTTTGATGCATAATAAAAAATTGTGAACCAGCAGAATTATAATCATAACTTCTCGCCATAGATATAACTCCACGAACATGAGAAATATTATTCTCATAACCATTTAAAGAAAATTCACCTTTAATTGAATAATTAGGTCCACCCGTTCCATTACCTTTTGGATCCCCACCTTGAATCATAAATCCTTTAATAACTCGATGGAAAGTTAATCCATTATAAAAGCCACTTCTTGCAAGTTCTACAAAATTTGCACAAGTGTTTTTAGCATTTTCATAGTCTAATTCTATTTTTATATCACCATAATTTTTAATTTTTAAAATAACCATTGTTTGCCTCCAAATAACAACAAAAAGTATATCATAAACAAAAGAAAAGATTGAGCGTTTTTCCTCAATCTCTTATTTTTTCATACATCCACATGGTGTTGTAATAAAATTCATCAGTTCATCAACTTTTTCTTTATTACAAATATAACCATTTTCTTTTTTTAATAACAAATTATTTTCTAATAATACTTTTAAATTATTTTCTAATTCTTCTAAGAATTCCACTAGATTTTCTAGCATTGGAAGAGTATAGATAATATCATTATTATAAAGAAATTTCATAATTTTTACCCTATCTTGATTGCCTAAGACTAAAAATAATTCACTTGCTTCTTGTTTATGCATAATTTTTCTCCTTTATCTTATTATTAACTTAAAAATTAATTTTCTTCAATTTTTAGATTTAATAAACTATTAAATTTTTCTATATCATAAGTAGGAATAATTATTTCATATTCATTAAATCCATCATTTAATATAATTTGGTCATATTTAATTAAATACATTCCTAAATTATCTCGTTTAATTTTATATTCACTAAACTTTTCATTTTTATTCCAAAATGGAACCCTAGCTTTTGTATTTGATAAAATTATTTTTTTAAACATTGATTTTTCAAATTCATAAATTTTTGCTCCATCAAATAGATATATATTATCTTCTTTGGAAAAAACAACAAATTCATAGTTGACTGCATCAAAACCATTTTTTCTAACAATCGTTTTACCATCTTTAATTTTATAAATAGTTGCTAATAAATCAATTTTTATTGTAGAAGAAGGAATATTTAATTCTTCATTTATCTTTTGATCAATAATTTCAATTTTTTGATAATAATCTTTTATTTCTGAAGAATTAATAAATTTATTTTTTTTAATTAAATAATAAATTAAAAGAATAAAAGCCAATATAATTGAAACAATAAACATAACAATTGAATTAACTGGCTTAGGATCCTTGGAAACTAAATTATTAAATGACATTACCGCAGTTATGATTAATATCATAATGACTGGTAATAGCCAACTAGAAAATTGTTTTCGTTTCATAGAATTTATTTTTTCTAAATATTGATTTTTTTCATCCACTAAAGCTGATGAAGCGCTTTTTATAGAAAATCTATCAATTGGCATCTCTTGATTTTCTTTTTCTGTTATATTAATTCCTAGTAAGTTTTTCATAATTTTCTCCGACAATTTTATTATATAAAATTTATCTTTATTTTTATATATCATTTTGTTAAAATATTCATTGATATTAGGAGAATAGCATCGTGAAAATTGTGATTATTGGAACTGGTAAAGTTGGTCAATCAATAATGAAAAATGTTTGTCAAGAAGGACATGATATAACAATTATTGATCGCAATATTGAAAAGGTTAATAATGCAATTAACACTTTTGATGTACTTGGAATATGTGGTACTGCACCAAGTATTGATATTTTACAAGAGGCAGATATTCAACATGCTGATTTAGTTTGTGCTGTTACTTCTAGCGATGAAATTAACCTTTTAACTTGTTATTTTGCTCATAAATTAGGTGCTAAAGATACAATAGCTAGAGTTAGAAACCCTGAGTTTTCTAAACATTTAAAATTAATTAAAGATGATTTAGGTTTATCTTTAACAATTAATCCTGAATATGAAGTTGCAAAAATTATTGCTAGCAATTTAAATTTACCTTCTGCTTTAAACATTGAAACATTCGCAAAAGGTTTAATGGAACTTGTCGAATTAAAAATTGAGTCAAATTCTATTTTAGATAATATTTCTTTAATCGATTTAGCCGCTAAATATAAATTTAAAGTTTTAGTCTGTGCTGTTGAAAGAGAAAATGAAGTCTATATCCCAGTTGGTGATTTTGTTTTAAAAGCAAATGATCGTATTCATGTCGCGGCATCTCATAATGATTTAATTGAATTTTTTGATAAAGCAACTAGCAAATTAGAAAAGCCAAAATCAATTATGATTATTGGAGGAGGCAAAATCTCTTTATATTTTTGCCAACTTGTAGAAAACTCTAATTATAGAATTAAAATTATTGATCGTGATTTAAATGTTTGTAAGAACTTAAGTGAAACATTAAAAAATGTTGATATTATTCAAGGTGATGGAAGTGACCATGATTTACTTTTAGATGAAGGACTTGATGATATTGATGCATTTATGGCTTTAACAGGTATTGATGAAGAAAATATTATTATTTCAATGTTTGCTCAAATGCATAAAGCAAAAAAAATAATTACTAAAATTAATAATCCTGTTTTAAATAAAATGTTAGAGAGTTTATCAAAAGTAAGTGTTTTTTCACCAAAAGACATTATTGCTGACCAAGTTATTTCATATATTAGAGCCAAAGCAAATAATCGTGGTAGTAATGTTAAAACACTTTATAAACTTGTTAATCAAAAAGTTGAAGCGCTTGAATTTAATGTTAATGCAAGTTTTTCTAAAATTAATATTCCTTTAAAAAACATTAAAATAAAAAAGAATATTTTAATTGCCGGTATTATTCGTAATAATACTTTTATTCTTCCTGGTGGTAATCATCATTTTGAAATTAATGATAGTGTTATTGTTATTACAACCGATAAACAATTAGAAGATTTAAGTGAGATTTTACAATGAACTTTAAATTAATTTTTAATAAAATTGGTAATATTTTACAAATTGAAGGCGTATTAATGCTTATACCATTAATTATTGGCTTAATTTATAAAGAAAATTTTTATAACACTATTTTAGTTTTTTTAATATGCAGTTCTTCTACATTTTTAATTGGTTCTTTATTAAATATTAAAAAAGCTACTAACACTAAAATATTACCTAAATCATCATTAATAATTGTGGCATTTTCTTGGATAATGCTTTCTTTATTTGGATGTTTACCATTAGTTATTTCTAAAGAATATCCTTCCTTTTTTGATGCATTTTTTGAAATGTGCTCAGGCTTTTCTACTACTGGAGCCTCTGTTATGGATAATGTTGAAGGATTATCTAAAAGTATTTTATTATGGAGATCATTAAGCCATTGGATAGGTGGAATGGGAGTCATTGTTTTTATTCTTGCAATTTTACCAGATTCAAAAGATGGATCAAATATGCATATTTTAAGAGCAGAATCTCCAGGTCCACAAGTAGGTAAATTAACTTCAAAAATTTCTACAACTGCTAGAATTTTATATTTAATATATATTACCTTAACAATTATCTTATTTTTATTATTATGGTTAGGTCCAGACAAAAATATGGATGCATTTTCTTCTTTATGTATAACTTTAGGAACAGCTGGAACTGGAGGATTTTCTATTACTAATGCTGGAATTAGTTCATATGGAATGTATTCACAATATGTTATAGCGATATTTATGTTTTTATTTGGGATAAATTTTACTAATTTCTATCTAATTGCAATAAAAAAATATAAAGATGTTTTTAAAAATGAAGAATTAAGATTATATATAATTTTAGTCTTTTTATCAACTATGATTATTTTTATTAATTTATTAATTAATTGCGCTTCTATTTATTCTCCAGAAGAAGCTTTTAGAGCCGCTTTCTTTCAAGTTTCTTCAATTATTTCAACTACTGGATATGGAACAACTGATTATGAAGTTCATTGGCCATCTCTATCAAAAAGTATCTTAGTCTTTTTGATGTTAACAGGTCCATGTGCAGGCTCAACTGGTGGAGGAGTAAAACTTCAAAGAATCAATATTTTATTTAAAAATATCATTAGAAAAATCAAAATAATGATTAGTCCTCATCGTATTGAAATTATTAAACAAGATGAACAAATTCTTGATGAAGAAACTAGTAACGATGCACTTGTTTTCTTTAGTTTATACATCTTTTTATTAATGGGATCAACTTTAATTATTTCTATTGATGGACATGATTTTGCTACAAACTTTACTGCTTCTTTAAGTTGTATAAGTAATATTGGACCAGGATTAGGAAAAGTTGGGCCTTATGGAAATTTTAAAATGTTTTCGAATTTTTCAAAATTAGTTCTCTCATTTTTAATGATTACAGGACGTCTTGAATTATTCCCAATGATTTGCTTATTTAATCCGCGTACTTGGAGAAAAAGATGAAAAATAAATTTTTAAAAAAACATTTATCAATTTTAAGTATTATTTTACTATCTTTCTTAGGAATAATATTTCTAGGTTCATTTTTATTAATGCTTCCTATTTCTCAGCAAAATGAAGGATTAACTTATATTAATGCCTTATTTTTATCAACATCAGCAGTATGTGTCACTGGTCTTTCTCCAGTTAGTGATTTAAGTAATTCATTAACTATTTTTGGAAGAATAATTTTTTCTTTATTAATTGAAGTTGGAGGACTTGGTATTGTTAGTATTGTGATGTTTATTGCAATTCTATTTGGTTTTAAAATTTCTTTTTCTCAACGTAACATTATTAAAGAATCCTTAAATCAAGATAAATTAGGTGGCATTGTTTTATTATTAAAAAGAATTGTTTTATTAGCGTTAAGTATTCAATTTATTGGCTTTATTTTGAATTTTATTGATTTATATTTTATTTTTAAATATCCATTTTTAGATGCATTAGGATTTAGTTTATTTCATGCTATTTCATCATTTAATAATGCAGGATTTGATTTATTTGGAAGCTCATCATTAATTGGTTTTTCTAATCATTATTTATTATTATTTTCTACTTGCTTAATGATTTTTTTAGGTGGGTTAGGTTTTATTGTTATATTTGATGTTACTGATAAAAAATCATTTAAAAAACTAACTTTACATTCAAAAGTAATTATCACCACGACAATTATTTTATTAATTGTTAGTTCAATTTTATATAAACTATTTTCACCTAACATTTCTTTAACTAATTGTATTTTTATGGCGTTTTCTACTAGAACTGCAGGATTTGCAATTTTTAACATGAACGAATTATCAACTGCATCTTATATTTTAACTTTGTTTTTAATGTTTATTGGCGCGGGTCCATCTTCAACAGCAGGTGGTATTAAAGTATCAACTTTATTCGCCTTAATAATTTGTTTTAAAAGTTTTGCAACTGGTAAAAATGAATGTATTGCTTTTAAAAGAAAAATCTCTCAAGAACAAATTACTAAAGCATTTGTTTTAACTACTTTTGCCTTTACATTTATTTGTATTTTAACTATTTGTATTTCTTTGAATGAAAGCTATTCTTTTCAAGAAATTTTATTTGAAGTAATTTCTGGTTTTGGTACTGTTGGTTTATCATATGGAATTACTCCTTCATTAAAGACAATCAGTAAATTAATATTATGTTTAGCAATGTATGTAGGAAGACTTGGTCCAATTACTTTTATCTCTTTATTTCAAAAAGAAAGTAAAATTTTAACAAAAGATAAAGTCGGCTATGTAGAAGAAAATATTATTATAGGTTAGGAGAATATTATGAAAAAAAGTTTTGTTGTTATTGGTTTAGGAAGATTTGGTTTAACATTACTAGAAGAATTATCAAATTATGGTAATGAAATTATTGGAATTGATAATGATTTAGACGCGGTAAATAAAGCTTCTAATATCATTGAACAAGTCTATCAAGCAGATTCCACTAGTGAAATTGCTTTAAAAAATATTGGTGTTCAAAATGTTGATCACGCAATTATTGCTTTTAGTGACAATTTAGAAGATATCATAATGAGTTATGTAACTTTAAAAGATTTGGGTATTAAAAATATTACTGTTAGATGTGACCAAGATAAATTTGTTCCAATTTTAAATAAACTTGGAATAAATGATATTATTTCACCTACAAAATTGGCCGCTAAAAATTTAGCTAGTAAACTTGTTTCACCAAATTTTATTGATTATTTTCAACTTGAAAAAGATTATTGTATTGTTGAATTACCACTTTTAGATAATTTTAAAACTATTAAATTAATTGATTTAAATGCTAGAAATCAATTTGATGTAAATATTTTAATGATAAAAAGAGACAATAAAATTGTTACTCCTAAAGGTAATGATGAATTAAAAGCAAATGATATATTATTTGTCTTTGGAAAAGATAATTCAATCAATAAATTATCTGCTTATTTAAGAAAAAGCTAAATAGCTGAACTATTATCAATATCAAGAATTCTAATAAAGAAAGATGTTGAATAATCAAGCATAACAATATCTTCTTTTTTCTTAGAAATCAATTCTTTATATTTATTTAAAGGTAATTTATGGCTTGATAAATCACCATGTGAAGATAAAACAATTCTTCCATAATTAATCGTGTTTGTCAAACTATCCATATAAGTAATTTTACTACCTAAACAAACAATGTTTTTATCATCAACAATTTTATATAAGTTAATAATAGAAAGAATTTCAGAAATCTTTTTTTGTATTTCTTCTGTCGAAGTTTGCTCTAAATAATTTTTTAATAATTTATATAAATATACTTGATAACTTGGAGTAATAATTAATCTTTTTTTCTCTTCACTAGATAAACTATTAAAATATTTTATTTGACTTAAGCGATATTTTAGTTGAGGAAAAATAACATTAAAGAATTCATAAAATAAATTTTTATCACTATAATGACTTGCTTGCATCATTACTGTTTTTTTATCAATCCAATCAACAACCGGTTTTAAATTATATTCTTTAATAAATTCATCACTAAATATAGAATTTAAACCAATTATTTTGCTAACAAATGATATTCCTAAATAAAAATTATTATCTTGTAAATCTAATTTTCCTGAACGAGTTAAATCATTATAAATAGGATCTAGTTCATTAATTGTTTTTTCGTAAAATTTTAAAATTTCTTCTTTATCCATATTATCACCAAATACATTCTATTCTTTTAAATATAATTTATCTATAAAATTTAAACCTTTAATATTTATTAATTTTATCATATAATCTAAATATGAATATCTTAGTAACTTTAAATAAAAATTATTTACCATATTTAATCTCAATGTTAAAATCACTTGTTGATAATAATAATGATTATTTTGATATTTATATTTTTTCAAATGATATCAATTATAAAGATATTGATATTTATCATATTTCTAATAAACTTAAATATTTTATAATTAAAATTCCTCAAGAAGAATTTAAAGACGCTCCGATTTCAAAAAGATATCCGAAAGAAATGTATTATCGAATTCTTGCCTCTTTTTATTTACCTTCTTCACTTGATAGAATTTTATATTTAGATCCAGATATTATTGTTAAAGGAAATATTTCTAAATTATATCATTTAAATTTTAAAAATAATTATTTTGCAGGTGCGACAAATATTAAAAACTTTTTAAAAAGAGTAAATCAAATAAAAAATGGGACTTCCAAAGATGCTGAATATATTAATACTGGTGTTTTATTAATGAATTTAGATGCATTAAGAAAATATCAAAGTAAAGAAGAAGTATTTAATTTTATTAATCAAAAAAAATATCTTTTAACTTTACCTGATCAAGATGTTATTCAAGGTTTATATGGTGAAAAAATCATTTTATTAGATCGATATATTTATAATTTATCAGATCGTACTATTACTCTTCATAATTTAACTTGTATTGATGAAAAGGATAAAATTGATTTAAAATGGGTTAAGAAAAACACAAAAATTATTCATTATATTGGTAAAAATAAGCCTTGGAAAGAAAATTATAAAGGTATATTAAAAGTTTATTATGATAAATACAAAGTGAGGTAAATATGAAAAAATTAACAAAACTCGATTATTTTAATATTATTATTTTTTCTTTGGTGGGTCAAATTGCTTGGTGCATGGAAAACATGTTTTATAATCTTTATATTGTCGATGAGTTTTGTTCTAATCCATCAAGTATTGCTTTAATGGTTGCTGCTTCAGCAATTGTAGCCACTTTATCAACATTATTTATTGGTGCATTATCTGATAAAATTGGTAAAAGAAAAATTTTTATTGTCGTGGGCTATATTATTTGGTCATTAGTTATTCTTAGTTTTTGTTTTGTAAATAAAAATACTATTTCTAATCCTTCTTTAGGTATAGGTTTAATTATTATTCTTGATTGTATAATGACATTTTTTGGATCAAGTGCTAATGATGCTTGTTATAATGCTTATTTAACTGATATTTCAAATGATAGTAATCGTGGTAAAATTGAAGGAATCAACTCTAGTATGCCTTTAATTGCTATCTTAATTGTTTTTGGTTTACTTTCACCTTATGCAAAAATTCAAGAAGATGGAAAAGATACTTGGAATATTGTCTTTATCATTATCAGTGCAATTGTACTTTTATGTGGTATTTTAGGAATCTTTACTATTAAAGATGTTAAAAAAGAAAAATCTAACGAAAGTTATTTTAAAAATATTTTTTATGGATTTAAATTAAGTGTTATTAAAGAAAATAAAGCTTTATATATTGTCCTTCTTTCCTTTATGATTTTTGGAATTTCTTTACAAGTCTATATGCCTTATTATATTTTATATCTTCAAAAAAGTAATTTAGAAGTATCATTTTTATCAGGTATTGATGGTTATATAGTAATTATGGCTCCAGCAATTATTATTGCTAGTATTATAACTATTTTCTATGGTAAATTAATTGATAAATTTGGTTTTATTAAGACTTTAATTCCTTCTTTAATTGTTTATGCGATAGGTTTAATTTTATTAAGTTTTTTTACTAATCCAGCTTTAATGTTCTGTGGATGTTTGTTTATGATGAGTGGTTATTTAACATCAACTGCTTGTTTTAATAGTAAAATTAGAAATTTAACTCCTCCAAATAAAGAAGGTTTATTTCAAGGCTTAAGAATTTTTGCTAGTGTTTTAATTCCTATGCTAATTGGTCCATTTATTGGCTCAGCCATCTGTGGAGGTGGAGCAATGTTTGGAGTTATTGAAAGTGAGGAATTTGTTGTTTCTAAATTTATCTTTTTAGGTGGATTTATTATTAGTTTATTTGTTATTATTCCACTTTTATTTATGGAGAAAAAACATGCGAAAAATTAATAATTTATTTACTGAAGAATATCAAGAAAATAATAATTTTCCTTTAGAAGAATATCCTCGTCAACAATTTAAAAGAGATTCATATTTTTCTTTAAATGGTTTATGGAATTATGAGATTTCTAAAAATAAAAATTCTCGTAATTATCAAGGACAAATACTTGTTCCTTACCCAATTCAATCAATTAATTCAAGAGTTAATAAAACGTTAAAGAAAAATGAATATATCATCTATCAAAAAAAATTTACTTTAGAAAAAGATTTTATTAAAGATTACACAATTTTAAATATTTTAGGAATCGATCAAGAATTTACTATTTATTTAAATAATACTTTACTTGGAGAATATACTTTTTTTGGTGTACCTATGCAAATTGATATTTCTAAGTGCGTAAAAGAAGAAAATGAAATAATTATTATTGTTAAAGATAATCTTAATTTAGCTTTTCCTCATGGAAAACAATCAAATAATCCTAAAGGAATGTTTTACACTCAAGTAAGTGGTATTTATTATCCAATTTTTATTGAAAGTTATCATCAGAAACATATTGGTAGTTTTAAATATGTATCTAACTTATCTTCTGTTGATTTGTATATTAGTTGTAATGAAGATTATCATATTGAAATATATGAAAATGAAAAATTATTATATAAAATTGCTTCTAATAAAGAACATTTAACAATTAATTTTGATAATCCTCATATATGGTCATGTGAAGATCCATTTTTATATAAATTAATTATTACTTCTGCTCATGATAAAATTGAATCATATTTTGCTTTAAGAACTATTGAACTAAAAGATAATTTTGTTTACTTAAATAAGAAAAAAATCTTTTTAAATGGTTTATTAGATCAAGGGTATTATCCTGAAGGAATCTTTACTGTTTCAAGTTATAAATCTTATGAAAAAGATATTTTAACAATGAAAGAATTAGGCTTCAATTTACTAAGAAAACATATCAAAGTGGAAATTGATTATTTTTATTATTTCACTATTTTTACTTTATTTTGATTTCATTGTATTACTTAATTAGACATCGTAGTCATTTATTTTTTAAGTTTGATTATTTCTGCTCTTCAATCACTCTGTTTTGAACATCTGCCGGTGTCTGCTCATATTTTGATACTACATATTCAAAATCTCCACTTCCTCCGGTAATTGAACGTAGTGAAGTTGAATAACCCGACAATTCTAACATTGGGAC
>OJMH01000991.1_pt1 | contig 32110 bp, 31 predicted proteins | sample 1597111 | NCBI WGS metagenome assembly OJMH01 (sample SAMEA2452115, study PRJEB22498) | human gut metagenome | reverse complement strand
CTTGCATGTATTAGGCACGCCGCCAGCGTTCATCCTGAGCCAGGATCAAACTCTCTTGTTTTTTATTTCTTCCTCTTTTTTTAGAGGCTTTTTCTTTTTTTCGTTCTTTCCTGTGCTTCTTGAATTGACGTTTTGTTCTGTCTAGTTTTCAATGATCTCTTCTCGCTCTCTTTTCTCGAGCGCTTTTTTAATATACCACCCTTTCTCCCCTTTGTCAATCCTTTTTTTCGTTTTTTTTCTACTTTTTATTTTATTTTCTTTCAACAAATTTTTCCCATAAGTTAATATATGAAAAACGAGTGTAATTGATGATAATTTTTTTATATTTAAATGAATAAAATGGAAATGGTGATAGAAACATGTCTACAATTTTATTTTTAAGTCCCCGGAGTGATGATAAAAAAAGTTATGTCAATCTTTCTTATTATCAACTTTTTAAAAATCAGGATGTCATTCCTATTATTCTTCCTTATATAATGGACAAGAAAAAATTACTGCAAATTTTAAAAATGGGGAATGGATTAATTCTTTGTGGAGGAATTGATATTAATCCTAAATATTTTCAAAAAAAATACCAAAAATCAGTCTATATTGATGCTTTAGATCAATATGATTTTTTATTACTAGAACTTGCAATTCAATTAAAGATGCCTGTATTTGGCATTTGTCGGGGTTTACAGGTCATTAATGTTTACTTTCATGGAAGTTTAACGGAACATATCGAAAATCACATGCAAACTAACCATAAAATCTTTTTTTCTAATAAAGATGAAAATATTTTTAATCATTTTCATGATGTGGAAATGGTCAATTCTTTTCATCATCAATCGATTTTAGATTTAGGCCATCATTTAATTTGTTGCGCAAAAAGTCAAGATGGAGTTATTGAAGCCATTTATTCTAAAAAATATCCTATTTATGCTATTCAATGGCATTGCGAATTATTAACGAACAAAAAAAGACAATACCAAATGATTTTGTCTTTTTTTAAGCAATGTAAACAATATCGTTTTAAAAAAAATAATTCATAAATCACCTTTTTGTTTCATAAGGTGATAATGGTGATATCATGAAAAAAAATTGGATTCTTTTAATCCCCGTTTTAATTTTAGTCGTTGTCGGAACATTGTTGATTAAATTTTCACCCTATCCCTATGATTCAATGAATTTACCCCGTTTTGCTCCTCCAGGATTTGTTTTTGGCATTGCATGGACCATTTTTTATGCTATATTCTATTATTCAGCCACAAAAACCATTTCGATACCATTGAAAAAAAATAAATTATTTCAATTATATGTTTTAGTTTTGAGTTTTCAATTGGTTTGGATTTTATTTTTCTTTACACTTGGTTATCAATTATTGGCTTTATTTATTTTAATTGTAATTTATTTGTTAAGTGTTGCTTTTGTTTTTGAAATGGCAAAAATAAGCAAAAAGCAAGCGTTATGGAATCTCCCTTATCTTTTATGGTTACTTTTTGCTACTTTATTAAATCTTTCTGTTCTTGTTTTAAATTAATAAATAAATCATATAGATAATAAAAGATAACGCACCAACAACATATAAAATTAATAAGAATAAAGAAAACAAACCATATTTTATTCCTTGATTCGTTATTCGATTACTTTTTTCTTTTAAATATTGAACAGTAAAAATAAATTGAAAAAATTCAAAAATAGTTAATGCAATGAAAAGCAATAAAAGAATGGCTCCTAAAGGAGATAATAACCAATAAGATAATGGACTAAATTTTTGGTCTTTTAATATAATAGGTGTCAGTAATAGTCTTATGAATAAAGCCAAAGGAATTGTAAGAATAAAAATCCACAAAGTACGATGCCAAATTTTTTTAATATCTTTATTTCGTAATTCATGAAAGATAGACTTCCTTTTTTCTTTAAATTCCTTTTCTGCTAATACAACATCTTCTTGTTTTGTAGCATCTAACGTTTGGTCCACTACATTATAAATTTGTTCATCATATTTGGGGTATTCTGGTTCCATCTTCATCACCTATATTTATTATGTGATGTTTGTAATATTCAATTCATTTTGCCAAATAAAATAAAAAAAGTCCAAATGATTCATAAATTTGGGCCTTTTTTTTATTTCAGATTTATAAGTTCTTTAATCTTATTTAATTCTAGTTCAGTTGTATTCGATTTTTTCAGAATATAAGCATTTGCTTTATTTATAAAAATAAACAAATAATCATCATATTCTTTAACTTTATAAATATCTTTATAATACAGTTTATGCGTTCCAATCACATCTTCATTTTTAATCGTGGAAATATGAATCGCATTTTTTTCAAAAACATATTCATTTATCCATTGATAACTCGCTGTTTTAGCAATATTTTTATGAATTGTTATTAATAAAACTAAACCAATTGCAAATGGAATAGAAAAAAACAACAAAAAGTCTAAATTTAGATTTTCAAAGTTAATAGATAATATAATATAAGTCAATAAACCAACAATTCCAATAATCATAGAAACAAGAGAGCCGATTCGAATTTTTTTTGTTAATATTTTTTGTGAAGCCTCATCAATTTTAGTTCTTACAGTTATCATTTTTTTGCTCCAATCTTTTCGTATTCTATATTAATATGCTTCAAATAAAATGTCAAATTACCCATTTGATATGAATGAAAAAAATTTCTTTTTTAATAAACAAGCCCAAATCGATTTTAAAAACATAAAAAAAACCCTAAGTTTAGGGCTTTAATTTTAAATGGTCGGGATGACAGGATTCGAACCTGCGACCCTCTGGTCCCAAACCAGATGCACTACCAAGCTGTGCTACATCCCGATTGTCAGCTAATAACCGCTTATATATATTACTTTTTTTAAACGAAATTGTCAATAATATTCTTCATTTTTTACAATACTAATATATGATTTTTTATAGTTATTGTTTCACCTTTGGCCTTTCTTTTCAAACAAAATAAAAAGTGATATACTTTGAATAAGAAATGGAAGGGAATACTCAATGATCAATTGGACAAATTATGCATCTCCATTAGGAAACATTACTTTAGCAAGTAAAGATAATGCATTAATCGGATTATGGTTAGAAGGCCAAAAATATACTTTTTCTAATTATCAAGATACAATCATAGAAAATCCAAATGATTCTGTTTTGGTTCAAGCAAAAAAGTGGTTAGATTTATATTTTAAAGGCCATCAACCAAACGTTAATCAACTAAAATTAGCTCCAATAGGCTCTCCATTTAGACAAAAAGTATGGCAACTATTATTGCAAATTCCTTATGGTACTGTTGTTACCTATAATGAGTTAGCAAAAAATATAGCAAAACAATTGGGCATAACTAAAATGTCTCCTCAGGCAATTGGAAATGCTGTGGGTCATAATCCTATTTCTATTATCATTCCTTGCCATCGTGTTGTTGGAAGCAATGGAAGTCTGACCGGTTATGCAGGAGGCATTGATAAAAAATTACAACTTTTAAAACATGAGCAAGTAGATATGCGTCATTTATTTGTTCCCAAAAAAGGAACTGCTTTATAAAGGAGAGAAGAAGATGAAAAGATGTCAATGGGTTAAACTTAAAAATCCCATTTATGTTAATTATCATGATCAAGAATGGGGAAAATTAAATCTTAACGAAGCTTATTTATTTGAAATGTTATTATTAGAATGTTTTCAAGCTGGGTTATCTTGGGAATGTGTTTTAAATAAAAGAGAACACTTTAGAGTGGCTTATGACTCTTTTAACATTGATAAAATCATTCATTACGATTCAACAAAAATAAATGAACTTTACAATAATCAAAATATCATTCGCAATCGATTAAAAATTCAAGCCAGCATTGAAAATGCTAAAATTTATAAAGAAATTCAAAAAGAATTTGGTTCCTTTCAAAATTATCTCCAACACTTTAGTTTTGGACATATTGTTTATGAGTTAGGTAAAACAACAAATGAACTTTCAGACAAAATTTCTAAAGATTTAAAAAAAAGAGGCATGAAATTTGTGGGTAGTACCACGATTTATTCTTATTTACAAGCCATCGGCATTATCAATTCTCATGAACCTTGTTGCTTTTTATATAAAAAATGATTATTTTTCAAAGGAAAATGAGAAATTCGTTTTTATTATTTCATTTGATGTGCAGTAATAATAGTATAACTAAATGTATTAATTGTTATTTTAATATTTTCTATTTCACAATACCAATTCTTTTTACAATAATTGATAGTGTCTTCTGTTTCTAATTGCAAATTTCTTTTAATTCTTAAAATCCCTAGCGATGTTGAATGGATTCTATCCATATTTGCTAATAAAATTTTTTATCCATCTTCTTTTTTTCTTAAAAAAATCCAAACTCTTTCCGATAAAACCGGTTAAGTTTGGATTATCAATCATTTGGCGCGCCAAACAGGAGTCGAACCCACAACCTTTAGATCCGTAGTCTAACGCTCTATCCAGTTGAGCTATTGGCGCATAAATAAGAAAAATTGGAGGTTCCTGCCGGATTTGAACCGGCGCTCACTGAGTTGCAGTCAATTGCCTTACCACTTGGCTAAGGAACCACAGCATTAGGATTATATCACTACATTTAAATATATTCAAGAGTTTTAAAAAAAATTATTGATTTTAAAATCATCTATTTTCTATAATACTTCAATCAAAAGAAGAAAAAGTATTGTTTTTTCTTACTTCTTTTTGTTATGATAGTATTAAAGAAAACAAAGGAAGGAACACCATTTTTTCTGGAGTTTTATCTTATTTATATTCTTATAAAATATACTTATAAAAAATACGGGTTTAAATCAAGTCAAACCCATTAACTTTATTTAGTTCAAATTTCCTTTTTACATAAAAAAGACTCTGACAAATTGTATCAAAGTCGTTCTTACAATATGGTGGAGGTGACGGGATTTGAACCCGCGTCCGAAAATCGCCCCATACAGAGTCCTACAGTTTAGTTTGCTTTAAAGTTTCGCCTTGGTTCAATAAGCAAACGAATAAAACCAAAGTTATTCTATATTGTTTTCGTGGTATATTTATAGACATCCTACACCCTTATTCTCTCTTATTGCACCAGTTTAAAACTTAGAGACCCAGTTTTAAGTGATGGCTTGCTTCCCTATTAGCGGGACAATGGCTTAATTAAGCAGCAAAAGCGTAGTTTTGTGTTCTGTTTCCAGATATTTTTTGGTGATCGTTAACGAGATCAGTCGACTGCACTCCATACCAAACGTATTCCCGTCGAAACCAAGACACCCCCAAATTATAGTATGCTTTTTCAAGCTAAATTATTATAGCATATTTTTTTAAAAAAGCAAAAAAAGAATGGAAAAATCCATTCTTTTTAATGCGCATTTTGTTTCTTTTGTTGAATCCGTTTATTGCGAACATGTTTATTCACTTTATTCACTGCAAACATCGTTCCGCCACCTAAAATAACAAGACCAATAAATATCCATGCCCAAATAGGAACTTGATCACTTTTTGCACGTGCCCACATTTCAAGTATTTTTTCGTTTTCTTCGCCAAAATCTTCCATAATTGCACATTTAATAATCGTTTCTTCATCAGGATATTGTGCAGTCAATTGACGATCTAATTCTTCAGTATAAATAATGGCTGATTCTTGCACACTATCACCAAAGAAATAAGTTAAATCCCATTCATATAAAGTTCCATTTTCTAAACCTTGCGCAATTTCTTCATCAGTTAATTCAGGTTGATACCATTCTTTAACCATTTCAAGGATGGCATCTCCTGCAATCGCACTGGTATAGCCAATTTCATTCATATTTAAACGGGCAATAGCTGGATCACAAAGGAAATTTAAAAATTCATGAGCAAGTTTTGTATTGGCATTTTTAGGAATAACCCAACCATCAAACCAAACGTTGCTACCTTCTTTTGGAACGACATAGTTTAAATATTTATCACTTTCTTCTTCTGCACAATCCATCGAATAGACAGCATCACCACTCCAACAAAAATTAATCGCAATTTTACCAGTAACAATATCACTTTTTCCACTATCTACTTCAAAACCATAGATATTATCTTTGGCAACTTGAAGAGCTTCTTCAACTAATTCTATAGTTTTATCATCTTTTCGATTCATGACTTCGGTAATTTTAGCAGTATATTCTGTAGATGTAATTTCTCCATCTAAATATTGTTGATTGTAACCATTGAGTTCATCTTGATAAACATAAAAAACAGCAGCACAATACGTATCCCGTACACTATCTTTTAATGTACTAAGTCCTTTATAATCTTTATTCCAAATGACGTTCCAAGTTTCTACATCTTCTTCATTAGCAATCATTTCAGGGTCATACATAAATCCCATGGTTCCCCACATATAAGGAATAGAATAATCGGACCAACTTACTTCTTCTTGATTTTCATTAACCGTTTTGCTATTTTCAAATAAATCCTTAATATAAGGAGAAGCATATTGCGTATAATTATCTAATAAGCTCATATCTAATGGTTCAACCATGCCTTCTTTAATCATTTTTTGAATCGTATAATCAGAAGGGCAAATTAAATCATAACTAGATTTCCCTGTTTTTAAAACATTTAACATATTTTCATTTGTTTCAAATGTATAATACTCTACTTCAATTCTTTCACCATATGTTTCGTAATAGTAATCTATAAATTGATCAATGACTGAATCATTTTCATCGTCTCCTTCAAAAATATAATCTTGCCAATTATAAATTCTTAGGACATTCGATTCTTTTTGATTAGCGCTAGTTCCCTTACAACTGGTTACCATAGCACCCATCAAAAGAAACAAGAAGGATAAAGAAAAGTATTTTTTCATATTCTCACTCTCCTTTTTGCTTTGGCATTCATTCTTTTTGACATGACAAAATTATAAATTAATAAACCGATTAAAATGACAACAAAAATCAATGTTGTTAAGGCTCTTAATTCAGCAGGAAGAGGTCCTTTTGCCGTAACGCCATAGACATAAGTACTTAATGTTGTAAAACTATCACTTTTGGTAAAAGCAGTAATGATATAATCATCTAAAGATAACGTTATGGATAATAAAAATCCAGATACAATCCCGGGAATAATTTCGGGCAAAACAACTTTCCATAAAGCATAATTCGGAGTTGCTCCTAAATCTAATGCGGCTTCATAAATATTACCATCCATTTGTTGTAATTTTGGAATGACACTTAAAACCACAAACGGAACCGTTAAGACCACATGTCCAACTAAAAGAGTAAAGAAACCAAATTCTAAACCAAGTAGATTTTTTAAAGCAGTAAATAAAATCGTTAAAGATAAGGCTGTAACAATTTCAGCATTTAAAATAGGAATTTGATTGACAGCGCTCAAAGTCTTTTTAATTTTTTTGCGACTATAAAAAATTCCTATCGCCCCAAGCGTTCCTAAAATAGTTGAAACAATAGCACTTGAAACAGCAATTAAAATTGTATTCCACAAAGCCGTCATAATTTCATCATTTGCAAATAATTGCCCATATAAAGATCCACTTAATCTAGAAAAGTGATTTAAATTAATATATTGCGTATTTTGAAAACTATAAACAACTAATAACAAAATAGGCGCATACATTATAAATAAAACAAGCCAAATATAAATTTTTGCCGCAACTTTTTTTACCATAAGCCACCTCTTGTATGTCCTTCTTTTTTCACATTTCGTGTAAAGAGCATACTAATTCCAATAATTACTAACATAATTAAGGCAATGGTACTGCCGTTATTCCACAAACTATGGTTGAAATTCAAATCAATTAAGTTTCCTAATAGTTGAATTTTTCTTTCTCCTAAAATATCACTAATGACAAAAGAAGACATCGTTGGCATAAATACCATTGTCGCAGCACTGATAATTCCAGGCATAGACATTGGAATAATCGTTTTAATAAAAGTTTGATAAGGTTTTGCCCCTAAATCAGAAGAAGCTTCAATGACGCTTTTATCCATTTTTAACATTGTAGAATAAAGCGGTAAAATAACAAATGGAAGATAATTGTAAACCATGCCAATCATCACAGCTAAATAAGGCATATTACCACCTTTTATACCAATTGCAGTCAATAAGTCTCTTGTTGCTGCTGTTCTTAAAACAAAGTTAATCCACATGGGCATGATAAATAGCATCACAATAACCTTATTTGAATTGTATTTTTTATTGGCTAAAAGATAAGCAATAGGATAACCAATAAGTAAACAAATAATCGTATTTAAAGCGCCAATAACCAAACTGATTAATAAAGTATTGATTTTTGTAGCATCTGTGAAAAATTTTCCAAAATTGACAAAACTGAAATGATTGTCAATTGTAAAAGCATAATAAACAATTAATAGTAAAGGTAAAATAACAAATAAAATCAAAAATAAAGCATAGGGAATCACTAATTGCTTCCGACTAAATCTAATCTTTTTCATGATTATTCACCTCATGTTTCAGAGTCAATTTAATCTTTTCAGGAGGAATTTTAACGCTAACACGGTCAAATTCATTCCATGTATATTCGGTATCAACGACAAAATCATCTTCTTCTTTTGTCCGAATAATAACTTGATAGTGGTCTCCTTTATATAAAATTGAAATAATTTCTCCACTAACGACACCGTCTTCTTCATTATCAATAATTTCAATATCGGATAATCCAACTTCTACCTTAACATCACAATCTGTTAAGTCATGAGATATCCCATTTTCATCGATTAAATAACCTTCTTCATTTAAATGAGAATTAGGGAATAATTGCGTCACATCGCACTCAAATTCTCCTTCGGCAAATACAACTGTATTGTTTTTGGTAATATAACCATCGTAAACATTACTTGTAAAATCTTTATGCATAATATGAATTAAATCAGGTTCAATAATGATGCCCATTTTTTGATTGATTTCAAAATCACGTGTATCTTGAATGACAACTTCGTTTTTACCAATCATCATAATGTATTCATAATGCACGCCTTTAAATATCTTACTTATTAAAGTTCCACTAACCATTCCTTCACTTTCTTCTACCAAGCGAACATCTTCTGGACGAACAACAACATCTACTTTTTCATTTTTTTCAAATTTATCAACACATTTAAAATTGTGATTTAAAAAACGAACAGTAGAAGAAGAAAGAATTGTTCCTGAATAAATATTGCTTTCTCCAATAAAATCAGCAACAAAAGCATTTGCAGGTTCGTTATAAATGTCTAGTGGTTTACCAATTTGTTGAATCACACCATCATTCATAACAACAATTGTATCGGACATGGTCAATGCTTCTTCTTGGTCATGCGTAACATAAATAAAAGTAATTCCTAATTTTTTATGCATTTCTTTTAATTCTAATTGCATGTCTTTTCTCATTTTTAAATCTAATGCACCAAGCGGTTCATCTAATAATAAGATTTCTGGTTCATTGACAATGGCTCTTGCAATGGCAACACGTTGTTGTTGCCCCCCAGATAAAGTTGCAATATCACGATCTTCAAATTCTTCCAAATCGACGATTTTTAAAGCTGCAGTTACTTTTTTATCAATTTCAGCAGATGTTAATTTACGCATTTTCCCTGGCTTTTTTTCATTAGGAACACGCTTTAATTTTAAACCAAAAGCGATATTATCATAAACATCCAAATGGGGAAATAAAGCATAACGTTGAAAAACGGTATTGACTGGACGTTTATGAGGTGGAATTTGTGTGATATCTTGGTTATTTAATAATATCTTTCCTGACGTGGGCAATTCAAAACCAGCAATCATTCTCAAAGTTGTGGTTTTTCCACAGCCTGATGGGCCTAAAAAAGTAACAAATTCCCCTTTATTGATATATAAATTAAAATTTTCAACAACAGTCGTATCATCATATTGTTTTGACACATTGATTAGTTCAATAATTTTTTCTTTTGCCATTGACTTTTTACTCCTTTAAAAATTTGGTGGGCTAGATACCCAAATGACTTTTGCTTTTTTGTTTTGCGTGTTTTTTAAATAATGTGGTTTATTTGTTTCATAATAAAAGGTTTCCCCTTTTTTTACTTCAAATTGTTTTTTTGCTAAAACAACTATAATCGAACCTTCTAAAACATATCCAAATTCTTGTCCCTCATGAGGCATATCCACTGTTAATTCACTTTTTGGTTCTAAAACTAACAAAATCGGTTCCATCTCATTTTTTTGTGCATTAGGAACAAGCCAAGTAATCGAATGGGTTTGATTATCCGTCGTGAAATAATCTTCTTCTTTAAAAACAATTTTTTCATCCTCATCATCCGCAAAAAATTCCTTTAAATTGGTTCCCAAAGCATGAAGAATATCAGTAAGTGTACTAATGGAAGGACTATTCAAATCATTTTCTAACTGACTAATAAAACCTTTAGTTAAATCACAGCGATCCGCTAATTCTTCTTGCGTTAGTTGACAAATCGTTCTTAAATGTCGAATCTTTTCTCCTATACTCATCTAACCCCTCCTTGTTTTGTTAAAATAAACTTAAAGTTTACTAAAAATAAACCAACGCACAAATTATACAGATTTCTTTTTCTAGTGTCAATGTTTTTTTAATATTCATTTAATGATTCAATAAAATCATATTTTGAAAACAAAAAAAAGAGACGAACAATTCATCTCTTTTTAACCATTAATAGCATTCAAAATGGCTTCTTTAAAAACCTTTCCTTCATCAATACATCTTTGACCTTCAATTATAAATTCATGACGATCGACTTCATCAATTAAAAGTTTTGCATTGGCCTGAACATTTAAAAAACTAATTTCTATACAAGATTGCAATAAAATTGCCCCTGCAACTAAATCACTTAAAACATTTTTGTTTCCTAAAGGAACTAATTCAATTAAACGAGAAAGTGCACTCAATGCATTTTTTTGAATATCCAAAGCAATAAAGGCTGAAGTTTTTAATGCTCTTTGAATTTCAAATTCATCTTTAATTTTATATGCTGTAACGACACATTGATAAGATAAAGCATCCCCATCAATCCCATCAATTAGCATTTCTTTATAATGTTTAATATCATTGGCAGCCGTAACAAACATTTCTTTTTGTTCTTGTGTGGCTTCTATAAACTTTTTTTTATTTAAAGATAAATGAGCAAGCATTCGGCTTAAAGCCGCACCCAAAGCGCCAACCAAGGCACCAACACTTCCTCCACCAGGAGTTGGTGCATCACTATCTACAATTTCTAAATATTCTTCCAAACTTAAATCTTTTAACATTTTTTTGCCTTCTTTCCACTTTGCTAAAAAAAACAAGCAATATTTCTATTGCTTGTATCATAACATATTTTTTTAAATTCTCCTAGATAAAACACGCAAAGCATTTAAAATTGCTAATAACGCAACGCCCACATCAGCTAAAATTGCTGCCCACATAGGTGCATAACCCAAGGCCCCAACAATTAAAACGAGCAATTTAATAGACAATGCCAAAATAATATTTTGTTTAACAATTCTTAAAGTTTTTTTAGCAATTCGAATTCCTTTAGGAATCTTTTTCAAATTATCATCCATAATGACAAGATCAGCAGCTTCAATGGCTAAGTCGCTTCCAAGGCCACCCATAGCTAATCCTACATCGCTTTCTAATAAAACAGCCGCATCATTAATGCCATCTCCTACATAAGCAACAACTTCATTCTTACTTTTTAAAGATTGAATCACATGAACTTTATCTTCAGGAAGCATTTTTGCAAAAACATGACGGATACCCACTTGATTAGCCACATCTGAAGCGACTTCTTGTCTATCTCCACTGATAAGATAAGTTTCTTGAATTCCTAATTGAGATAATTCTTGAATGGCTTCTTTGGATGTTTCTTTAATTTCATCTTGTAGGATTAAATGACCTAAATATTTTGATTGATAAGCAACATAAATCGTTGTTCCTGGCTCTTTGACCTGAGGATAATCAATATGATGTTCTTCTAAATGTTTTGCATTTCCAATAATAATAGGTTGATTTTGATAACTTGCTACGATTCCCACTCCTGGAATATCTTTAACATCTTCAATATTTATCTTTTCTATCGGTTGATTTTCATAATAAGCAACAATAGATTGGGCAATTGGGTGATTTAATTTTTTTTCTACACAAACAATAATTTTACGGAATAATGCAGGATTATTGCTTTCTTCGTGTATAACCTTAAATGCACCTTTAGTAATCGTTCCTGTTTTATCAAAAGCAATTTTTGTCGTTTTAGCAAGTGCTTCGATAGATTGGGAACTTTTTGCTAAAATTCCTTCTTTTGCACTTTTTCCAATTCCTGCAAAAAAGGATAAAGGAATCGAAATAACTAATGCACAAGGACAAGATATAATCATAAAAGTTAGAGCACGATATAAATATTCATTAAAATGGGTACTAAATCCTAAAAATAAAGGAGGTATTAAAGCAATACATATTGCTAATAAAATGACAATGGGAGTATAAATTTTTGAAAATTTCGTAATAAATTTTTCACTTTGTGCTTTATTTTTACTTGCTGATTCAATCATTTTTTTCATTTTATAAGTTGTTGATTCTTCATAACGTTTTGTCGCTTGAATTTGCAATACCCCATTTAAATTCACACTACCACTTAAAACTATATCATTTTTGGTGACATCTACAGGCAAACTTTCTCCTGTTAAAGAAGAAGTATTTAAACTTGAATGACCATCATAAACGGTACCATCTACTGGAATTTTTTCTCCAGGTTTCACCAATAAGATATCATTGACTTGAATATCTTCTAAATTCACTTCTTTTTCTTGTCCATTTTGATATAAAACGGCTTTTTCAATATTTAATTCAAATAAAGATTGGATGGATTTTTTTGATTTTTCAACGGCCATATGTTGAAAATATTCACCAACTTGATAAAAAATCATAACGGCAACCGCTTCTGTATAATCTTGAATAATAAATGCTAAAACAGTAGCCAAGGTCATTAAAAAATTTTCATCAAAAAATTCACCTTTGAAAATATTTTTTATAGCCTCTAGCAAAACATCATATCCAATTGTTAAATAACTAATCGCATAAAAAATAATGTTTATCCAAGAATAATCAAACTTTAAAAACATTCCTAACAGTAAAAATAAAACACTAACACCTAATTTAATAAGCAAAACGAATAATTCTTTTTTAGATGAATGTAAATGTTCATGTTCGTGTTCTTCTATACATTCACATTCATGATCATGACAATGACAAGCCATATGCATTTCCTCCCTTATTCCGTAATATGTTCATATGCTGTAGCGATTAAAATAGATACATGATAATCTGCTAAACTATAGATGACGGTTTTCCCAAATTTACGATATTTTACTAAATTTAAATTTTTTAAAACTGATAATTGATGAGAAATTGCAGAATGAGTCATATTTAAACAAGCAGCAATATCACATACAGCCATTTCTTTTTGTAAAAGTAAATACATAATCCGTAATCGCGTTGCATCGCCAAATGTTTTATAAAGTAGTGCCATTTGGTGAAATGTATCAATTTCAGGAAATTCTTTCAATAATTCTTCTTTTTTTTCTTGATCAATTTCACAAATATGCTTTTTCATCTTTTTACCTCCAAACATATGAACAATTGTTCATATATAATATATGCTTTTATATCCGTATTGTCAACTATTTTAAAAAAATTTTTGTAAAATAAAAAAGCGGGGGGGTTCCGCTTTCATTTATCTTGAAAACATAACTCGTTCACTATTAAACATTTTCGTTAATAAATAAACAAAAATAACAGAGAAAACGATATTACTTAAAATTGTCAACAAAATGGGTACCAACGGCAAATGGAAACTAAAAACATTACCCATAACCTTTAAACTATTATAAATAGGAATGAGATACATCCAGAATGAACCAACTTGAGTGGCTTCAGAAAACATAGCTATAATACCAACAACCATCACTAAAATCATTAAAGGAGTGACTAATGTTGTTGCTTCTTTTACACTTTTAGCAAAAGCTGAAATGATACTAATAAGTCCTATCATCACTAAAACTGTAGATATGATAATAAACAATAAAGCGATATAATGACCAAATTGATAACTAATGGTCATTTGCCCACCTTCCATCCCAATCATTTTGGGTAAAGAAGCAATGGTTCCAATAAAACTACTAATTGCACACAACACTGCAATAACGCTTAAACTGGTAATTTTTCCAATAGCTAGTTCACTTCTTTTGATTGGTGTAACTAATAAAGTTGCAATGGTTCCTCTTTCTTTTTCACCAGCAATAGATTCAGGAGCAACAGACATGCATCCACTAAACAAAAACATAAGAATTAAAAATGGAAGTAACATGCCAAATATCGTTCCCGTTATATCTTCATTGGAAGCTAAATCAAATTGAATATCCGATGAAGGATTAATATCAAATCGGTTTGTCATCGTAGATTCATATTGCGTAAAAGCTTCTTCAAACATGGCATAAGCCATTTGTGATTCGTTTTTAACTGAATTATAATACATATAAATATAAGGAGCTGTTTGTCCCGTTTGATTTCCCATTGCTGCTACTTTTTCATCAAAGTCTTCTTCAAATTCGATGAGCAAATCGACTTCTTGTGCTTCAATATCTTTTAATATTTGATCCTTTTCAGTGGTTTGAATATTGGTATATTTTGTTTTAAAACCGGCAGCATCTAATGCTGGTTGAATATAGTTTTCAAAAGAATCAGAAGCATCAGGAGCATTGATTGTATAAACTTGAGTCACATAATTTTTATCCGTTTGAACTTGTTCTAATAAACCACTACCCATAATAGAATAAACTAGATAAATCAATAACCCTGGTAAAATTAATGTTGTTAAAATTAATCGTCTATCTTTAAAGAATCGTGCAAATTCTTTTTTGATGATGGTTAAAATATTTTTCATTCTTCTTCACCCACTTCATTTTTATAGATATCAAAAAAGACATCTTCTAAAGGCCTTCCTGATGTAATATTTTGTAAAGTGTCGCAGGCAATCATTTTGCCATTAATAATGATTCCTACACGATCACAAATTTTTTCGACTAAACTAAAAATATGAGTAGATACTAAAATGGTTTTCCCTTCTTTTTTTAAATCTAATAGAAAGTCGGTCACCACTTTTGCGGTTAAAACATCCAACCCATTTGTCGGCTCATCAAAAATGATAATACTTGGATCATGAACAATCGAGATGGCCAAAGATACTTTTTGTTTCATTCCTGTCGATAAATTAGCTACTTTTACTTCAGCAAATTTATCAATTCCAAATTTTTCAAATAATTCTTTTTTTCTTTGTTGTGCGATATCTTCAGGAACGTGATGTAAAGAACTAAAAAAATCAAACAAATAATTAGGCGTAAAAAAATCTTCTAATTTTAACTCACTTGTCAAAAATCCGATTCGATTACGCACCTCGTTTGGTTGATTTTTTACACTAAACCCTTCAACTAAAACATCCCCTTCATCACTTTTGATTAAAGTAGAAATAATTCTTAATGTTGTCGTTTTCCCAGCACCATTTGGTCCTAATAAACCAAATATTTCGCCTTTATAAAGTGAAAAAGATAAACGATTCACTGCTACCTTTTTAGTCAAATTTGTTTTTTCAATTTTTTGTTGTTTTTTTGATAAATAAAAAGTTTTCTTTAAATCCTTAGCTTCAAGCACTATTTCCATTTTTTATCCCTCCGTGCTTTTTTATTGTAACATTCCCCCCCCGCGTCAATATAAACACGAGAAAGAAACAAATTGATTTTATACATTGATTTGATAAATATAAGTACGATTCTTTTGACTCACTCTTTTTACCACTTCTAATTCGTTTAAAACATTTAAAGTCATTTGAGAAAGAGACAAAGGGATTTTAGCTTCTTTTGCTAAATCATACGTTGTAAATTCAAAGGGCAAAGTTTTGGGCAATAGTTGAACATAATCGCGTTTTGAAACAAAAAGATATTCAGCGATAAGTTCTGTTGGTATTGCATCCACTCTTACTGAAGCATATTGCTTAGAAGATTGACGATATTCTTCGACATTCATTTGAACAATTCTTAAAGAAAAATGAGGATGCTTCAAATAAGGTTTGATGCCATACAATTCTTGAAACATCCAAAAAATAGATGGTTGATTTAAAATTCTTTTATTTTTTCTTTTTTCATCCAAATAAATTATATTTTTATTACAAATCATTGGATAAATAATTTGAACACGATAATGTTGCAAAAAACAATTCAATTTATCTTTTAATTTATAAAAATATTGCGTTTGAATTTCATAAATTTGCTTTTCAATACAAATATCTGCCACATAATTTTCAATAGCAATTTCATGATATTTTTCATCAAATTCAATATATCTTTTTAAAATGGCATGAATAAATTTTTCTTTTAATTGTCCAATATTGTCCTTTATTTGATAATGATATATGACCTCATCTTTTGCCCTTGAAAAACGATATTGATCAATCATTAATGGTTATTTTTTAAACCTTCCTTAAAAGCCGCTAAAGTTCCAATTAATGCATCATCTAATTTCAAATAATTCGTAATTTTTGTTTCATCGTTTAAAACAACAACATCATTCGTACTAAACCAAATCGCTGCTTTAATATTTTTTACAAAAGGATATTGAGATTTATCTTCTGCATTAAAATAAGTAAACATTTCTTGAACCCACTTTGCTTGTAAATCTTTATTACGCATTGGTTCTGTTGCTTCATATTGATTCGTATCATAATTCATCATGACTTCCCCACCAGATCCTGCTGCAAATTCAGAGATAATTGCAGGATATTGATCAAAATATGGTGTATTTCTTTGATAAAGTTCAGTATAATGATCATAGAACGAACGATAATTTTCAGCATCATTGCCCATTTCATAACTTGTTAGTCCTAGCATTTGAACATAATCTTCACCAGGCATAAAGTTTAACATGTCACCCCAATTACTATATGGTGTCGAACGTGCAATAGGATTAAAAATCCAAATAGCGTTATTCACGCCTTCTTTTTCAAAAATTTTATACAATTTTTGCCATGTCATAATAAAGATATCTGGATCAAGTAAAGTCACCATTCCACAATAACTCGTCCAGTCGGTATTCATTTCATTATTTAAACGGAATAAAACGGGTTGTTCATAACTTTTTACATCTCTTGCCAAACTTGCAAAGAAGTCATCAAATTTTCCTCTTAAAACATCAAACATTGGTGTATATCCGTTTAATTCTGTATTATTAGAATAAGTAAATTGATAAGTATATTGTAAAACTGGTTTATTATTAAACCCATTTCCTCCAGCAATATATTTTGCCATTTTAAAATTAGGTCTATATAATGGTTTTTCATAATTATACCATCCCATATGTGTATAGGTTGGCAAAATATCATATTGGTAATCAAAAGCCGTTTCTAAACGTTCTTTTTCAGCTAATAGGCGTTCTCCTTCACTATTATAATTGCCATCATTGTCGCTTGGCATACTAACTGAAAACACGCCCCAATCCACTGTGTTTTGGTTTTTTAATTTTTGATAATAATTTTTAGTTTCTTCTGTCCAATTAGATGGAATTTTTAATATATATTCTTGTTGAATATTTTTGGAAACACCCATTTTAGAAATGATTGTAAAAGAATCCATGACCATATCAATTTCATTCGTATTTTTAATTTTTGATTTCATAACAAATAAATGAAAATTAATATAATCATCCATGGGTCGTAACACGCGAATATGATAATAAGGATATTCGATGTTTTCATGGTCCAAAATTTCGATATCATAGGAATGTAATTCATAAATTTGTCTATAATTTTCAATCACAGAAGGTTGTTGGATATAGGCTAAATTATTAGCTTGTAAAAATCCAGGATCATTAATAAATCGATTAATCCATTCTGTCAAATAAATTTCCCACCCTCTTGGTGTATTTCCATATGGATTTTGATTTTCTGTAGTTATCGTTAAAATCGATTGATCTGTAAAGTATTTAGTTCTTAATTTGCTTAAAGAAGCATCAATACTCATTTTTTGAGCTGGGAAAGTAAAAGCATACCCTTCAGGCAAATTCACAGCACGAATGGCATTTTTGTTTAAAAACAAGTGTTTTACATCTTTAAAAATTGCATTGTCATCTGCTTTATCAACACTAACACCATCGATATAAGTAAATGCATTTGTAATATCAGCAATTGTATTAAACCCATTTTTTTCATCTTTATAAGCATCTGCCCAATAGGCTTCAATTAATTCTTTATTCACTTTTTCTCCTCCTGATGATGACGCATCTTTTTGACATGCTGTCAAAGCCATTAAGCAAAGGCCTATATACATCCATCTTTTTTTCATAAAATGGTCCTCCTTTTAATTCGGTTCCTTATCATTGTAGCATAATATTTTTTTTAATAAAATCCTTATATTGTTTTTTTTTTATTTTATAATGATTATATGTTAAGTAGATGAAGACAGAAGGTGAATGAAAATGAAACTAGCATTTGACAATGAAAAATATGTAAAAATTCAAGCAGAACAAATTTTAAAAAGAATCAAACAATTTGGGAATAAACTTTATTTAGAATTTGGTGGAAAACTATTTGATGATTATCATGCCTCTAGAGTCTTACCTGGTTTTTTACCTGACACCAAAATAAAGATGCTCAAAGAATTAAAAGAACAAATTGAATTTGTCATTGTTAGTAATGCCAATGATATTCAATCCAACAAAATACGAAATGATACTTCCATTACTTATGAAGATGAAGTTCTTCGTCTTATTGAATTATTTGCAAAAGTAGGATTTAAGCAAGGAAGTGTTGTTATCACGCAATACGATCATCAAAGCAATGCCGATTCTTTCATTATCAAATTAAAAAACATGGGACATAAAGTGTATAAATCCTATTTTATTGAAGGATATCCTTTTGACACCGACTATGTTTTAAGTGATCAAGGTTTTGGAAAAAATGATTATATTGAAACAACAAAACCATTAGTTATTGTTACAGCACCTGGCCCTGGAAGTGGAAAAATGGCTACTTGTCTTTCTCAACTTTATTTAGAACATGAAAGAGGCATTCAAGCTGGTTATGCAAAATATGAAACATTCCCCATATGGAATATTCCTTTACAACATCCTGTAAATTTAGCATATGAAGCAGCAACCGCAGATTTAAATGATATCAATATGTTAGATCCTTATCATTTAAATGCTTATAACAAAATTGCTGTCAATTATAATCGTGATATTGAAGTTTTTCCTGTTTTAAAAACGATTTTTGAACGCATTTATGGAAAAAGTCCTTATCAATCTCCTACCGATATGGGAGTGAATATGGCCGGCTTTTGTATCATTGATGAAGAAGTCACTAAGGAAGCCTGTAAGCAAGAAATTATTCGACGCTATTTAGATAGTATTGTTAAAAACAAAATGGGAAAATTTCCAGATTCTGCTGTAGAAAAAACGTTATCTATCATGAAACAAATGAATGCCTCCGTTGCTGATCGAGCCTGTGTACAAGCAACGCGCGATCGATATGAAAAGGAAAAAGTTGCCATCACTTCTATTCAATTACATGATGGAACAATTATCACTGGAAAAAGTTCTACTTTAATGCGTGCTCCTTCTGCTGCTTTAATCAACGCATTAAAACATCTAGCTGGAATTCAAGATGACTTATTATTGTTATCCCCCTCTGTTTTAGACCCAATTATCAAATTAAAATTAACACAATTGAATTATAATAATCCTCGTTTACATGTAAATGAAGTATTATTAATTTTAGCCGTATCAGCAACAACAAATCCCATTGCAGATTTAGTTTTACATCAACTAGAAAAATTAAAAGGAACACAAGCTCATTCTTCATCTATATTATCGTTTATCGATCAAAATTACTATAATAAATTGAAAATAGAACTCACCACTGAACCTGTTTTAAATAAATAAAAAAAGCCAATTAAGATTGGCTTTTTTCGTCAAAAGTTTCAAATTGACTATTATATAAATTACAATAAAATCCCTTTAGGGCCATTAATTCATCATGCGTTCCTTTTTCAATAATATCCCCATCTTTCATAACCAAAATCATATCGGCATTTTTTATAGTGGATAAACGATGGGCGATGACAAAAGTTGTTCTTCCCTTTGTTAGACGATCCATTGCATCTTGAATTAATTCTTCTGTCCGAGTATCTACACTTGAAGTCGCTTCATCTAAGATTAACATAGGTGCGTCTTCAATCATGGCTCTTGCAATCGTAAAGAGCTGCTTTTGCCCTTGAGATATATTACTATCTTCATCTAATATCGTATCATATCCATGAGACATTGATTCAATGAAATGTTGAATATGTGCAGCTTGGCAGGCTTCTTTAATTTTTTCCATGCTAATATTTGATTTTCCATAGGCAAGATTTTCTTTCACACTTCCTTCAAACAACCAAGTATCTTGTAAAACCATACCAAAAATATCGTGTACATTTTCTCGAGTTAATTGTTTGATTGAAACATCATCAATTAAAATATCTCCACTGGTGACATTATAAAATTTCATTAATAAATTCACAATGGTTGTTTTTCCAGCTCCTGTCGGACCAACAATAGCCACTTTTTGTCCTGGTTGAACTAAAGCACTAAAATTTTTAATAATAATTTGATTAGGTTCATATCCAAATGAAACATTTTTGAATTCAACTTTACCTTGAACATGTTCTAATTTTTTTACAAAATGACTTTCATCTTCCATTTCTTCTGCACTTAAAAATTCAAAAACACGTTCGGAAGCTGCTGCTGTTGATTGTAAGTTATTACTAACTTGTGCAATTTGATTCAAAGGTTGGGTAAATAAACGAATGTAAATAACAAATGAAGTAATCGCACCAAAACCAATTTCTCCTTTTAAAATTAAGGAAGCTGTAAAAACACAAATAACAACATAAGCCAAATTTCCAATAAAATTCATGACCGGGTTCATTAATCCTGATAAAAATTGTGATTTCCAAGAACTATCATGTAGTTCTTTGTTAATTTTTCCAAAATCCTTTAAAGTTGCCTCTTCCTTATTATAGGCTTTAATAATAACATGACCCGAATACATTTCTTCAACATAACCATTTAATTCTCCTAAATTGACTTGTTGTTTCTTAAAATATTTTTGCGAAAACTTAACTATTAGTAATAAACCGATTAAACTTAAAGGAATAATTAAAAGTGAAATAAGCGCCACCTTATAGCTAATCGTAAACATCATGATTAAAACACCTAAAAACATAGTAATAGAAGTAAACAATTGAATTATACTTTGATTTAAAGTTTGAGAAATGGTATCCACATCATTAGTAACACGACTTAAAACATCACCATAGCTTTGAGTGTCAAAATAACTTAAAGGAACCTTATTAATTTTTTCAGAAATATCTTTACGAAAACGATAGGTAATTTTTTGAGTGACTCCTGTCATAATCCATGATTTAGCATATTCAAAAACAATGGCCAAAACATAGATAATGATTAAAGTTATCCCAATATTTGTTAAAGATGATAGATCTACTTTTCCATTTAATGCCAAACCAGTAAAAATGTTTTGTGAAAGATCTCCCAATTTTTTAGGAGAAATAATATTACATATTGTAGCAACAATAGCAAATAATAATGCAACGACAATCAACCACCAAAATGGTTTAACATAGCCGATTAATTCTTTCATTGACTTTTTAAAATTTTTAGGTTTTTCCACTACTCTTCCGCCACCCATGTGAGGTCCGCGATTTGGCTTTGCCATTGATTTTGTTTCTTTAGTCATAAGCCAATTCCTCCTTTGATAATTGTGAATAAGCAATTTGTCGATAAACATCACAATTTTTTAATAATTCTTTATGCGTACCTTGCCCTACAATTTGTCCTTGATCTAATACTAAAATTCGGTCTGCAGTTAAAATGGTTCCAATTCTTTGTGCAACTAAAATTGTTGTAGCTTGATTGGTTTGTTCTTTTAATGCATGACGCAATTCTTTATCTGTTTTATAATCCAGTGCAGAAAAACTATCGTCAAAAATATAAATTTCTGGATCTTTTGCCACAGCTCGAGCAATGGATAAGCGTTGCTTTTGTCCACCCGACAAATTCTTTCCACCTTGGGCAACGTGCGCTTGATATTGATCATCTAATTTTTCAATAAATTCCTTTGATTTAGATATTTCTGCTGCTTTTTGAATTTCTTCCATTGTTGCATTTTCTTTACCATATGAAATGTTAGAAGCAATTGTTCCGCTAAATAAAACGGCTTTTTGTGAAACATAACCAATTTTGTCCCGCAAAACTTTTTGATCATAATCTTTTACATTAATTCCATCAACTAACACTTCACCTTCATTTACATCAAAAAATCGAGGAATTAAATTAATTAATGAAGATTTCCCACTTCCGGTAGAACCAATAATGGCTACTGTTTCTCCTTGATTGGCATGAAATGAAATATTTTTTAAGACATATCCTTCTCCATCTGGATAACGAAATGATACATTTTTAAATTCAATGTCTCCCTTTTTATCTTCATTTTGAAGAGCATTTTCAGGATTTTTTATGCAAAGAGGAGTATCTAATACTTCTAAAATTCTTTTTGCTGAAACACTAGCTCTTGGTAGCATAATGAAAATCATTGTCATCATCATAAATGCCATAATCACTTGCATTGCATACATGGTAAATGTTGTCATGGCTGGTAAAGTTAAACTACCTTTATTAATTAAATAAGCGCCAAACCATAAAACAGTTAAATTCAATCCATTCATAATTAATGACATACCTGGAGACATAATAGAAATCAAACGATTGACAACTAAATTTGTTTTGGTCAAATCTTTGTTGATTTCATCAAATTTTTCTTCTTGATAGTCTTCAGCATTATAAGCGCGAACTACACGTAAACCCGTTAAATTTTCACGCGTAACACCATTTAATTTATCAGTTAATTTTTGTAATCTTGTAAATTTTTTGACTGATAAAACAAAAATTAAACTAATCATCAATATCATAAATACAATGGCAACAGCTGTCACTAACGTTAATTCTTTACTATTAGATTGGATTTTTGAAATCGCTGTAATCGCCATAATAGGTGCAGAAATCGCTACTCTTAAGGTCATGACTATCCCCATTGTCACTTGTTGAATATCATTCGTTGTTCTCGTAAGTAAACTTGATGTAGAAAATTGGTTCATTTCTTGCATTGAAAAGGAAGAAACTTTTTCAAAAATTTCGGTCCGAAGATTTTTTGAAAAGTCAGCTGCTATTCTTGCAGAAATAAAACCTACAATGACTGTCAATATAACACTACCTAGTGTATACAATAACATTTCTTTCCCAACATCCCAAATTTCAGCAGCCGTTGCTTGACTTTGAATCAAACCTGTTATATCTCCCATTTTATCGGCTAATCCTAATTCAAATTGAACTTGTCCATAAATAATTACAACTAGTAATACAATAACTAACCAATAAATGGGACGAAAATGTTTTAACAATCGTAACATGTATCCTCATCCTTTCTTTTCTTTTAATTGTTTTATTGAAAGATTTAATAATTGGATGCTTTTTATTAATTGTAAAGCATTATCTTTTCCCATTAATTCTATTAATTCTTTTGTTTTTTGATGCATTTGTCTTGCTCCTTCGACTAATAAGTCTTTCCCTTTTTTGCTAATAACATATTGCACAATCCGATGATTATGTTTCGGAACAATTCGTTCAACCATTTCTTTTTGTTCTAAATTTTTCATCACACGACTTAAAACAGGTTTAGACATTTTTGTCATTTCAGCAATCATTTTTGCATTTAATGGCTCTTGATTATTACTTTTTTCGTGTTCAATCAAAATATGCCCAACATGCATTTCGGCCGGTCCAAAATCTTTTACATTAAAATGATTCATTTTTCGAATTTCACTAAATGCAGTCAATAAATCTGTTGCTAAATCATCGACTTCCATTTGTATCCCTCCATTTTTAAAAAGTTAACTATGTTAACAGTTAGCATTGTTAATTATAATAATCATAAATATTATTGTCAAGATTTTTTTATAGATTTCTTTTATCATAAAAAGATGATATAATTAAAATAGCAAAGGAGAAATAAAAAAAATGGCTAAAAAGAAATCTTCGTCTACAAAAAATCTTATATTTTTTATTGGACTATTATGTGCTTTACTTTCTGTTGTTTTATTTTTAATTTTAGATGTGTTTTCAATTTCAATTCCTGTTTTAGGAAATCGTCTTTTCTCTGGAATTGAATTTGTTTTTGGATGCAAAACAAAGTATTTAGATTCAGAAATTCTACAATTCAATTATGTTGCATTGATTGCAATTCTATTACCAGTTTTAGGCATCCTTCTTTCAGTTTTAAGTAAAAAGAATAAATTAATTGGCTTTGTCTCTTCTTTATTCATTTTGGGTGGTGCTGTAATGATGTTTATCCTTCCAAGTTTTGCTTCTATTGGCTATTCAGATGTGCTTTCTGTTTTAAATTTAAAAGGAAATCTTGAAATTGGAGGCATCATTGGAGGTTCATTAAACATTCTTGCTTTTCTATCCGTTTTTTATGCAAAAGTCATTTAATTTTATATCTTTTCATATGATTATTATGGAATTATATATTTGACTATGATATAATTTTTGAGGAGGGTGACTAAAAATATGCAAAAAATTGATAAAAAATGTTTATTTAATGTTGTTCTTGGTGTTTGTCTTGTTTCTTTAATAAGTGCTGTGGTTTTATTATTTTCTAATTTCTTTCAAATTGTACAAAGCGAAATTCCTAGTACCTATGATTGGCCCGTTACCACTTTAATTATTTCGGGACTTTTAATTGGTGGAGCAATAGTTTTATTCTGTCTTCGTTTAACCAATGAAAATCGTACGCTTAAAGCTGCAGGAATTTTAGTGGATTTTATCGCTTTTCTTTTAGTTTTTATTTTCATGTTAACATTAATTTCAACAGATACAATAAAAATAACAATTCAAACTTTATTATTGACAGCAGAAGTTCCTTTTGCAATCATGATTGCTTTAGTTGATTTTCATGATTTAAAAGATTTTGTTACCATTGATGTCAAACCAAACAATCAAAAAACGGAAGAAATTAAAGATGTCGAAACTGAAGCTGAAGTTATTGAAACCAAAGCCGATGATGATGCTAAAATTGAAGAAACAAACGAATAAATAAAACAACTGAAAGATTTAGCCCTTAAGTTTTAACAACTTAAGGGTTTTTATTATCATAAAAATCCTATATGAAGTTGTTGACATAAATATTAAAATATGCTAGAATACGTACGCGAAAATCAAAAAATAGATTAAAAATGAAAAAAATTGATTTTATAAGTTTATTTTTTGAAAAAACTTTCCGTAAAGAATAAGAGAGGTGTATTATTTTATGAAAAAGAAAAATATTCTTACGTATAGTTTATTATTTCTACTCGGCTTGGGATTAACAAGTTGTGCTGGAGCTCAAGGTGAAACTGGTCCTCAAGGTCCTCAAGGTGAACAAGGAATCCAAGGAGAAAAAGGGGGATAAGGGAGACAAAGGCGATACGGGCGCAACTGGTCCTCAAGGCGAACAAGGAGAAAAAGGAGATAAGGGTGATAAAGGCGATACGGGTGCAACCGGTCCTCAAGGGGACAAAGGTGATACTGGTCCTCAAGGTGAAACAGCTTGGTCTAATACAATCTTACCAAGTGTGGGAGGATATATTCTTCCATCTGTTGGATCTGCACTAGTTGGTTCAGAAATTACATTTACATTTGTACCACAAGATGAAACTTATTATCTTGATTACGCAAAATTAAATGGTGAAGAAGTTCTTACAACCTATGACGCCATCGAACATGAATACTCTTATACCACTGAAATGGTTGAAGGTGGATTTGTTGTACAAGCTGCTTTTAGTGTACAAGATGTAGCGTCTAGTAAAGGCTATTTTGAAGATGGTAAATTTTATAAAAATGGCGCGAAAGATAATGCAGGAAATATTGTTATTAAAGGTACTTTAAGCGATGAAGTTGAATTTGCTGGTGGTTCTGGTAGTGAAAATGATCCATTAATTGTTTCTACTCCAACTCAATTCCGTTATATTAATGATTTATATACCATTGGAGAACAAACATTTACAGATTTGCACTTTTCTCAAAATGCAAATCTTGAATTAGAATTAAATCAAAGAATTTCTTATTTTGCAGGATATTATAATGGAAACAATTATTCTATTTCTATTAAAGATGGCGTTACTTGGGAAGGTGTTGCCTCTATTTTTGGACTTTTCTATGGTGGAAAAGTAGCCTCCATTTCTAATGTCACATTAAATGTAAGAGAAAACCAAGTTTTAACTTTATTTAGTGATGCAAACTGGGATGAAAACACTTATGTTAAAGAAACTTATATCGATGGTTATACAGTTAATTCTTTAGATGGTAAACCTGTTAGAGCAAACTTAAATAACTATGGATTTATTACATGCAATCCAATTGGCTATTTAGGTTTAGGTGATGATGGAAATTATATCATCACAAATCAAGTCTATGAATTTACCAATATCGACATCAATGCTTCCATTATTAATTTAGGAACTTCTACTGGTTTTTTAGTTGGTAGTGGAATTATGTATGATGTTTATGACTCTTTAGTATTTAAAAACATTACAGTTGATGGATTCCTTACTGGAACAGCAAATGCAGGTTTATTATGGGGAAATGCTGCTTATACAAATCCATCTAATATCGGTTCTTATAAAGAAATGATTTCTGCAGATGATTTAACAGTAGAAAATGTTACATTTAATGGAGCAATCTATGGTCTTAATGGAAATGCAACAAATGTATGTTTAACTCCTGGTAATCCAGATTTACTTACAGAAGAACAAATTACTGCAATTTTAGGTACTTCTACACTTCACAGAAGTGATGAAAATGTTTTAAAAGGAAAAACGATTGACTATCGCTATGATACAACAACAAATCAATTTGTATTTGACAAAAGTGCTGTGGAAGGTCTTGATGAAACTTATCGTGTAGTACCTTATATTAACGTTACTAGAATTGATTTTGGAAGCAATTTTTCAAATGGTGTAAAGAGTGAAATTGCTTATAATGATGCTGTTGCTGATGTTGCTTCTTATGCATCAATTACTTCAGTTAAAGCTTTAGATATTCATAAAGCCGTTGAACAAGAAGTGATTACAGAAGAAGATATTGCTGATCTTTCATTTGAAAATTACTTTAATTCTCATGTTGCCGCACTTTTATATAAAGATGGAACATTATATGTGATTTTCAATATCGGGGATGGTTTAACAACGACCTCTGTTGATAGCACTGCAAAAATTGGTTTCTATTGTTTTAACGCAGAAAATCAATTAATTGGAATGATTTAATTACAAAAAAAATCCCATTTTATTTGTTAAAATGGGATTATTCTTTTTAAAAAAAGTGAAGAATTCTTCACTTTTTTATTTTGCGTTATATCCTGCATCCACAATGTTTTGGATGACTTCTTCTTTATTTATTGTGTCAATATATTCAATTGTCACATTTTTTTCTTCTAAAGAAGCCGTCGCTTGAACAACGTTTTTAACTTTTTTACAAGCATTTTCTACATGTGCTTTACAATGATTACACATCATTCCTTCTACTTGCAATACTAAAGTTTTCATGTTCTCTTCCTCCTTTCTTGATGATATTTGATTTGAACTTTTTTTAACTTTGAAAAAGTTAATTGTTAAAGCATTTAAAACAACTGAAACACTAGATATACTCATCGCTAGTGATCCAATCATTGGATTGATTTTAAAATTAGGATTAATATAATAAAAGATTCCTGTTGCTATAATCACACAAATAAAATTATAAAAGAACGCCCAAAATAAATTCATTTTAATGGTATTTAAAACTCTTTTACTCAAAGAAATGATATTTAAAACATCCATTAAATCATTTCGTAATAAAACAATATCACTAGATTCCAAAGCAATATCACTGCCTCCACCAATGGCAATTCCTAAATCTGCACTTGTCAAAGCTAAAGCATCATTGACACCATCACCGACCATTGCAACAAGATGTTTATCGTCAGTCTTTAAAGACTGAATCACTTTTTGTTTATCTGTTGGTAAGACTTCAGCAATAACTTCACTAACTCCAACTTCCTTGGCAATGGATTGAGCTGTTTTTTGATTATCTCCTGTTAACATAATAACTTTAATATTTTTCTTAATTAACTCCGCAATCGCTTGTTTTGATGTTTCTTTTACTTGATCTTTAATCGTGATGATTCCAACAACCTTTTGATTTTTTAAAATCAATAAGGGTGTTTTTCCTTCTGTTGCGTATTGATCGAGTTGTTGTAAAACTTTGGTATCTTCTAATTGAAAATCTTGTAGCATTTTATAATTTCCAATCGCATAATCATCTTTATTGACTTTTCCAATAATTCCTTTTCCTTCAATCGATTGAAACGCTTCAATGGGAACTAAAGATTCCTGTTTTTCTTTTGCATATTCAATAATAGATAAAGCCAAAGGATGCTCCGATTGGTTTTCTAATGAATATATAATCGATAACAAATCTTTTTGTTGATTGAAATTGATAAAGTCGATGACTTTTGGCTTTCCTTCAGTTATGGTTCCAGTTTTATCTAAAACGACCGTTTTAATGAGATGTGCTTTTTCTAATATTTCTGCATTTTTTATTAAAAGACCATTTTCTGCTCCTTTTCCTGTACCAACCATAATCGCAACCGGTGTTGCAAGCCCTAGCGCACAGGGGCAAGCAATCACAACAACTGAAATGGCAAAATTTAATGATAATTCAAAGTCAGAACTAGCAATCATATTTCCAATAAAAGTAAGCAAAGCAATCCCTAAAATAATAGGAACAAAAATCCCTGATATTTTATCCGCTAATTTAGAAATAGGTGCTTTTGAATTGCTCGCTTCTTCCACCAATTGAATAATCGTTGCGATGGAAGTATCTTTTCCAACTTTTGTCGCTTGAATCTTAATATATCCTGAATTGACAATCGTAGAAGAAAAAACAGTTTGATTCACTTGTTTATAAACAGGCATGGATTCCCCCGTAATATTGGATTGATCAATTGAAGCACTTCCTTCAACAATAATACCATCAACTGGAATACTTGCTCCTTTTTTTACGATGACAATATCATTTACCTTTACTTCTTCAATTGAAACTTCAACTTCTTGTCCATCTTTAAAAAGAATAGCCTTTTTAGGCGCTAAATCCATTAATTTGGTCAGAGCGGTTGTTGTTTTTTTCTTCGATAAAGCTTCTAAATACTTTCCTAATGAAACTAAAGTTAAAATCATTCCAGCTGATTCAAAATAAAGACTGTCATGATAAGTAGCTAAAATCGTTTGATAATGTTGTAAATTTCCTTCTCCAGTAATAGCAATGTTTGCAATATTCGCTTGAGCATAACTAATCATAAATAAAGCAAAGATACCATATAATACAGAAGCTAAAGCACCAATAGCAATTAAAGAATCCATGTTTGGTGCTCTTTTCAATAATTTTTTAAATCCAGAAATAAAGTAGTGGCGATATAAATATAAAATGGGAAGCACTAATATAAACTGAATTAAAGCAAATCCCATTGGATTTTGTTGATGATCTAAAAAAGCAAATGTCGGAAAGCCCCACATCATATTTCCCATAGAAAAATACATTAAAATGAGTAATAAGATACCGCTAATAATTAATTTTAATAAAGCATAATCTTTTTTTGCTGTTTCTTTTGATGTAGAAGTAATTTTCTTTTCTTCATCTAAATAAGCGACATATCCGGCCTTTTCAACTGAATCTTCAATTTTTTGGACATCGCATAGTTTTTCATCAAAATCAACAATCATTGTATTTTGCAATAAATTGACATTGACTTCTTTTGTTCCATCGACCTTTTCAACTGCTTTTTGAACATGAGCCTGACAAGCAGAACAAGTCATTCCTTCAATATTAAATTTCTTTTTCATTATTGAAACCTCTTAAATAAATCAACAATTTCATCAATCACTTCATATTCTCCATTTTGAACATGATTAATTAAACACGTATGCATGTGCTGTTCTAAGATAATATTTGCCAAACTTTTTATTGCTTTATCAATTGCAGCTAATTGAATTAAAATATCATCACAATATCGATTTTCTTCCACCATCTTTTCGATTCCTTTCATTTGACCAATCAAGCGATGAAGACGATGAATAATCGGTTTTTTTTCTTCTTCACTACGAATTCGAGTTTTGTCATTTTTGATTTCGCAATCACAGGAATTCATCATCAGTTGCCTCCTTTACTTTCTTTTATAGTATACCCCATATGGGTATTTGTCAAGCCCATTTTATATTTTTTGTTTTCTTAAAGCATAAAATTGATTATAATTAGATAAAGGAGGAAAGAATATGGCATTAATTGAAATTTCTCATTTAACAAAAACTTATGGTGGAAATGATATTCCTGCATTAGAAGATGTCAATATTTCTTTAGAATCTGGACAAATTGTTGGTTTATTAGGTCCAAATGGTTCGGGTAAAACGACTTTAATTAAAGTTTTAAATGGATTATTACAAAGTTATGAAGGAGAAGTACTTATTGATGGTCAAAAACCTGGTCCTTATACCAAATCCATTGTATCTTACTTGCCTGATGTAACTTATTTACAAAAAAATCAAAGAGTTAGCGATATCATCTTGTATTTTGATGATCTTTTTTCTGATTTTGATAAAGATAATATGCTTGATTTGCTCAAAAAATTCCGAATTAAATTGAATTCAAGATGTAAGCACCTATCTAAAGGAAACAAAGAAAAACTTCAATTAGGTTTGGTTTTATCTCGTAAGGCCAAGGTTTATTGATTAGATGAGTCAATTGGTGGAGTAGATCCCGCCGCTAGAGATTTTATTATTGAAACCATTTTAGCTAATTATGCTAAAGATTCCTTGGTTTAATTTCTACCCATTTAATTGAAGATATCGAATCCATTTGTAATTCTGTCATCATGTTAAAAGAGGGACAAGTGGTTTTACAAGGAAATTGCAATCAAATTCGTAAAGAACATGAAAATAAAACATTAAATCAAATTTTTAAGGAGTTGTTTCGATGCTAAAATTATTAAAACACGATCTTAAAAGAAATTGGGAGTTCTTCATTACTTTTGGTGTTATTATCTTTGTTAGTATTATATTGATTCCATTCTTTTTAGGAATGAACGATAATGGAGTTAATTTAGATGCATTCAACCTCTTATTTTTTACTTTTGCTATTGTCATTTTAACGGTTGCAATTTGTATGTTTTTAAATCGTTCCTTTGGAATTATTCATCAAACATTATTTCAAAGAGAAGCCTATTTAACTTTTACATTGCCCTACTCTATTCATAAAATTATTCTTTCTAAATGTTTGTCTATTATTATTTGGTCTTTATTTATTTTTGCTTGTTTTGATTTAGGAGTCACCCTAGCACTTTGGGAATCCAGTGTTTTATTAGACACAAAATTTTCATTTTCTTTGACTTTTGGTTTAGAATTCGATTCCATTACTATTTTATCATTGGTTCATGCTTTTTTCTCTTTTTTCTTGTTTATCGTAATTTATCTTTTTTCTTGCTCTTTTGTGAATACTAAATTTGTAAAATCAAGAAAAAGAACTTGGGCAACATCCATTATTGTTCTTTGTTTCTTTGTGATTTCTTTGTTTTATACAATCATTAATCAACTTTTTGGTATAGAACAATATTCTTCTTATTATCCTTCTGTTCTTTCTGTTGTGATTAGTTTAATCTTTACTATTGGCTGTACGGTAGGGCTTTATTTTCTATCTTATTATATATTAACTAAAAAATATGAATTAGAGTAAAAAAAGGCAACATTATCGTCATTTTTATTAGGATTTTTAAATGATTTAAAAGGCTAACGAAAAATTCGTTAGCCTCAGAGTGTAGACAAAGTCGGCTAATAATAGTCGACTTTTTTGTATCATAAATAAAAAAAATTTTTAACTATATACAAAGTATATAGTTAAATTATATAATATAGTTGGGTGATTC
>OJMH01000987.1_pt1 | contig 32174 bp, 24 predicted proteins | sample 1597111 | NCBI WGS metagenome assembly OJMH01 (sample SAMEA2452115, study PRJEB22498) | human gut metagenome | reverse complement strand
GACCGGTCGGGCCGGAAGAGGAGCCGTCCCGGCCGGGAGGTGCCACCAAAAATTCGGGTTGAGAGGCTGCTGCTTTTTGGGAATAGGATTTAAATAATGACTTACGATCCGAATGCACTGATTGCCGGCGATATGACGTTGACCGGCCAGGTGGTCAACCGCCTGTTGGATTATATCAAAACGCACAACCTTGGAGTCGGCGACGAATTGCCGACCGAAGCCAGACTGGTGGAAATGTGGCAGGTTTCCCGGGTGGCGTTGCGGGAAGCGTTCTGTTATTTGAAAGCGCTCGGGTTGGTCACCTCCCGGCGCGGCAGCGGCATCCGGGTCGCGGCACCCGATCTGGTCAACGTATTGGAGCGCCTGCTTCGTCATTTGACCCGCCCCGGCACCGCCGAACTGAACGAACTGTTCGAATTGCGGCGGATCCTGGAACTGGGGTGCGTCGGCGATGCGGTGGAAAAAGCCAACGGAGCCCAACTCGACGCCATCGAACAGAACTGTTCGGCGTTCGAACAGCTTATCTGTGCCGAACCGCTGGATTTCGACCGCATCGATGAGGCGGAAATCCGTTTTCATGCCGCGTTGATGGCGCCGGCCAATTGCCGGATGCTCAAAGTCATCGCCGCCGCCCTGGGGGAATTCTTCCGGCAACGGCATATTCTCGACGACGGCGCTTATGAACGCCAGCGGCTGGAAAAGATCAGCCGGGAACACCGCCTGATCGCGTCGGCCTATCAAATGCATTCGCCGGAATCGGCCTATTTCGCGCTGCGCCGTCATCTGAACTATTGACGCGTCGGCCGGCATTCCGCCGATTTCTCAATAAAGCGCGAAAAAATCGTCCCGCCGATTTGACAATGCCGGTCGGCATGCTAGAGTACAGCCTTTACAGTTCTTCGTTGCCTGTCGAGCTTGATTCGTTCTATCAATTACTTGGAAAATCAGAAAAATGTTCTCCCCCAAGACCCTCAAGGGGTATGTCAGTCGTCGTCATTTTCTGGAACCCGGCGGTTATCTGGAACTCTGGCGGGTCGCCTATCCGCTGATCATCATGAGCGCCAGCCTGACGGTCATGCAATTCGTCGACCGCATGTTTCTGGCCTGGCATTCGCCGGAAGATGTCGCGGCGGCCTTGCCGTCGGGCATCTTATATTTCACGCTGTTCAGTTTCTTCTCGGTGACGATCGGTTTCACTTCGGCGGTAGTCGCCCAATTGTACGGCGCCAAGGAGTATGTCTCCTGCGTCCGGGCCGCCTGGTCGGGATTTTACGTCGCCTTGGCGGCCGGCTTGTGGATCGCCCTCGTCAATCCGCTCATCGGCAACTTCTTCATGGAGCACAGTATTCAGATCGATCCGGACATCATCGAACGGCAGAAGGAGTACTTCCGGGGGTTGCGGTTCAGCGGCGTATTCGTCTGTCTGAGCGCACCGCTGTTCGCCTTCTTTTCCGGACGCGGGAAAACATTGCCGATCGCGGTAATCAACGTCGCCAGTTGCATGGTCAACGTGCTGCTCGATTACATGTTCATCTTCGGCAAATTCGGCGCGCCGGCCTGGGGTATCTACGGCGCCGGCATTGCGACGACATTGTGTACGCTGTTCACCTTTCTGTGCGCGGTCGTCATCTTCTGCACCGTCGATCAGCAAACCTTCCCGACCCTGAGCTGCAAGAAACTGCATTGGGCTTACGTCCGGCGGCTGTTTGAATTCGGCACCCCGGCCGGAATGCAGGTATTCTTTGACGTCGGCGCCTTCACGCTGGTGGTCATGCTGATCGGCCGGCTTCCGGCCGACGCCCAGAGCGCCACGACGATCGCTTTGACCATCAACAACATGTGTTTTGTTCCGCTGCTCGGCATGTCCGATGCCACGGCGATTGTCGTCGGCCAGTATATCGGCCGCAACCGCAAAGAGGTATCGCGGCGGACGACCTACCGCGCTTTCCGCATGGCGACCTTGTACATGATCTGCGGCGGCATCATCTATCTGTCCATTCCGCATCTGCTGGCCGGAGTGTTCGCACCGGACACCCCCAGCGAAAAAGTGAATTTCGATACGGTGGTGCACTATTGCCGGCTGATTCTCGCCTGTGCGGCATTTTACAACTTTTTCGATGCGATGAAATACATTTTCATGAGCGCATTGCGCGGCGCCGGCGATACCAAAGTCGTTTTCCTGATCAGCTTCTGCGGCGCCTGGGGCATCATGGTGCCGGGCATCCTGATCCTGATCCTGTGGCTGAACGCCTCCGTGCTGACCGTCTGGCTGTTCCTGACCTTCTACATCATGCTGGAGGCCAGTTTCATCTGCTGGCGGTTCCGTTCCGGCAAGTGGCGGAATATCGAACTGGTCAAAAGCGAACGGCTGGTGCTTGAAACTCCGGTCGAAGAATATGTCCCGAACCGGACGATCTGATCCCTTTTAAACAGATCAAAAAAAATAACAATATAATCGCTCCGGGCCGGACGCGGTCCAGCGGGCGGAACCAATTTCAGAAAGCGCCGGACATTCCCGGCGCTTTCCTCAAGCCCACCGGGCGCTTGGCGAACGTCACCGGTGGCGGTACGACAAGATTTCAGCGATGAGCTAAACTCGAGATGCCATCGTCGGGAGTATCATTGCTCCGGAATTGTCGCCTTGAAATAACTGGCAGGATAAGTACTTAAATCTCAATCCGGAGCCATGCGAGACAAATCAAGCCATATTGCCCCAAAGCAGCGCTTTGGCTTCGAAAGAAAAAAACCGTCCGGCAACCGAATTTTTACAAGAAAAGCATACAAACGGCTGAACAAAGCGGCCGGGATCCCAGTCTAAGGCAATAGAATCTCCTCTCTTTCCCCTCTTCTGGGCCTTCTCCGATTCGGAGAAGGCCCTCTTGCTTTTATACTTTCTGAAATGAATCCGCTATCAGCAGACAATGACATTTCCGACTACGGCATCTCGAGTTCAGCTCATCGCTGAAATCTTGTCGTACCGCCGGTGACGCTCGACAATCACCCGGTATTGAAGTTAGCGCCGGTGTTCCGGAGACTCTCCATCCGTAGCCTGATCCGCGGAGTATTGAAAGCATGGCGCAGGCTGGTGAAGTCCAATAAGCTCTCATCTCCTTTCTTCTGGTGTCCCAGCCGACGCAATAATTTGCCGAAGTAAAGGCGCCGCTTGCAGCAGCAACGATCTGGCGAGTCCGCGATAGTGGTTCAGATAGCTCTTGAGAATTTTCTGCTGCGCCTCCGGACCTGACAGTAGAACTGGTTCTATTCTCTTGTAAATCAAATTGTTCAATATTTCGTCCCGGCAGACCACGCAAGAACCGTTTCTTATGGTCTTGAAATTACTGCTTTATTTATTAGTAAATAAAATTCGGATTGCCATCTTGACAATCATTCAAGCGGCAGTATATTAAATTTGATTTTTAGTAATTGAATCTGGATAAAGTGAGAATGACAAGGCAAACCCAAACAGCAGATATAATTTTTACCGCAGGGCTGTTTTCGTTTTGGCATGTTTCGCAATTCAGGTCTTTCGGGAAGCTTGATAATGTAATTATCAAGCTCTCATTCTTGCAAGCAGGCAAGCAAGCGCAGATTTCGTGCCAGTTTTCTTGTCACGATTTTCTTTGCTCTTTTCAGCGGAACTCCGCTGTGCCCGGCAGGGCATTGTCGTTCTCTGATTTTAATAAAAACAAATATTACCACTATTGTGTCGCAGGAGAAGTTTTTGCCTCTTCTGCGACACTTTATTTTTATACATTGGAACAGTTGCAAACTTCAGCATAACTGCTGAGGAGTGCGGCTGTTTTTTTTGTCTGGTTGATGGTGCTTTTGCTGGGTAAATCCCTAAAAAGCATCGCTTCGCGCTGCCCGGATGCAGGAATTCAGTTATGAGTAACGCAGGACACAATGGTGATGAGATACTGGCAATGCTCTGTCCGTATGAGAATACGCGGTGGATGTATTTCGTCTCCAGACCGCGCTGCGAAAAAAGACTTTACGAAGGGCTTCGAGAACAGGGAATCCCCGCTTATCTTCCGCTATTTGTCAAAACGACGGAATATTCCCATCGGGTTTACAAGCGCCAGGTTCCGATGTTTCCGGGCTATGTTTTTGCTTCCACGCGTTCGCAGGGATTTGATATTCAAAGAATCAACTCTGCATTGCTGAAAGTGAAATTTCTTCCTGAACCGCTGGCGGATATCTTACTCAATGAACTTCGGCTCGTGCGGAAATTTGAAATTCTGGCGCAAGACCACAAACTGGCGGTCAAGCCGGAGATCGTAAAAGATACACCCGTATTGATTCGACGCGGCGCTTTCAAAGGCGATTACGCTATTGTGGAAAAACGCAAAAATACAGAAACCATAATTGTCAATATTCAATCGGTGCAAATGTCGCTGCACATTGAATTGCCCGTCGATTGGTGCGAAGTTGCCGGCAACTGATCGCATTGCGTCAACCATAGCCGGCTGACGCTGAAACGATTATTCGGGAAAGTTTATTCATGAGCAGAAAGTTTGAAATAAAAAAACTCGGTATGGTATTCGAAATGCCTGATAAGAGTAATAAAATTCTTGTCATCGGCTCAGACACCTATCTGGGGGCGCACTTTACGAAGTATTGGCTTGCAGCCGGCTACGAAGTATATGGATGTGGTCGTGCGACTAAGCTTGATGAAAGCTTATCCCGGGCAAAATATTTTACAGGGGATTACTCAACATGGCACTTCCCCATCTGCAACTATGATTGGATTTTACTCTGTCTGGATCCTCGTGACGGCCTGGACCTTCATTTGAAGATACTGGAATCGTTGTGCGATCATTTGGTAAACCAGGGGCTAAAATCCCATCTCTGCTATCCGTCCTCCTTTGCGGTTTGCGAGGGAAATTCCCAAAGACCGCTTGAGGAAAAAGCTTCCTTGACTCCCCACTCTGAATTGGAAATGACGATCGCGGCGGCGGAATTGTATCTGAGGATGCGTTCGTGCCGGGCGGATGGGAAATTATTGACCTATATTCTGCGGATGGGAGAGATTTACGGCGATGAATTCGGCTTTGATGATGCTCCCGGGCTGTTCAATTTCTACTTGCGAAATGCTGTTCGCGGCGATGAACTTCCCATGTATGGGTTAGGGTTGAAACGCAGAACTTTTACCCATATTGCCGACGCATGCAACTTTGCGATTCAATATATGAAACTTGATTTTCCTCCGAATACAATGAATGTTCCCGGTGAAAATATGAGAATCGTTGACTTCTTGATGGCGATTGCCTGTCATTATGAGGTTGAGACTCCTCTGGCAAGCCCTGATGAAAACAATGTCTATTGCAATCGTTTCGCGGGAAACCAGGTTCTCTCCAGAAAACTTGCGACCTCTTTGATCAATTACGAATTAAAGTATGAATTTAAAGCGTGGCTGTCACAACAACCTCGTCCGCCGGCGGTCGCCCTGGGGTAAAAATGATTCTACCGCCTCCAAAATATCCGTATTTCAAGCATCGTGCAGGACTTTCGGGACAGGTTGTCGCTAGATTGGATGATATAACAACAAAAAGCGGGAAAATCGCACCGAACTGTCAGCTGTGAACCGTGATATCAATGGCAGTAAGTAGAAGCTGATTGGTGAACTGCGTTTCATGAAGTCGGGGGAATGGGAGAATGTGCGCGTTCCCCCTGTTGGTTTTAAGTTGTCCGAGACCACCAATCCACTGGTATTACATGACGAAAACAATTATGACTGTATTCAAGCGGTACTGTCATGCAAATCCCCTCAGCCATATACACAGGAACGAATACACGAAAGCAATCTCTCGTACGGCAACAGTTCGTTTATGTCGCAAGAACCGGAAATGCCGTCACAATCCAATTGACCATAACCGGCTTGGATTCTGTATGGTCGCTGCTGGCAATTGAAATTTGATGAAGAAATATCGGATCACCGGCTTTGACGTGAAGCCGGGTGAAGCCTGAAAAGGCGCAGCGAAGCTTGGAATATAGAATGGATGCTTCCATCGGTCAAGCGATGCGCTTTTTGAATAGAAAATTACAGTTTTAAAAAGGGGAAAACAAGATGAAAGCCTGTTTCATGGGCTTGGGTTACATCGGTTTGCCGACAGCGATCATCGCGGCGAAACACGGTGTGGACGTAATTGGAGTGGATATCAATCCGCAAGTGGTGGAATTGACCAACCAGGGCATCATTCATATTGTCGAGCCCGGTTTGCAGGAATTGTGCCGGGAAGTGGTGAAAGCCGGGAAGCTGAAAGCAGCGACGGCGCCGGAAATCAGTGATGCCTATTTCATCGTGGTGCCGACGCCATTCAAGGGCAACCACGAACCGGATATATCCTACGTCGAAAACGCCACCCGCATGGTGCTGCCGCTGCTGAAAGCAGGCGATTTGTTCGTCATCGAATCGACTTCTCCGGTCGGGACGACCGACAAGATGCGCAACCTGATTTTTTCGGAACGTCCGGAGTTGGAGGCTCGAATCCATATCGCCTATTGTCCGGAACGGGTCCTGCCCGGCAACGTTATCTATGAACTGGTGCACAACGACCGGGTGATCGGCGGCGTCAATCCGGAATCGACCGAAAAGGCGATTGAATTTTATGCGCAATTCGTCCAGGGCAAACTGCACCGGACCAATGCCAAAACTGCCGAAATGTGCAAATTGACGGAAAACTCCTCGCGCGATGTGCAAATCGCCTTCGCCAATGAATTGTCGCTGATCTGCGATAAGGCCGGCATCAACGTCTGGGAATTGATCGAACTGGCCAACAAACATCCGCGCGTCAATATTCTGCAGCCCGGTTGCGGCGTCGGCGGTCACTGTATTGCGGTCGATCCCTATTTTCTGACGGCGGAATTTCCGATTGAGTCGCAACTGATCGCCAAGGCACGGGAGTTGAACAATTACAAGGCATTCTGGTGCGCCGAAAAAGTTCACAATGAAATGTTGAAATTCGAATTGAAATACGACCGTCCGCCGGTGGTGGCGATGATGGGGCTGGCCTTTAAGCCGAACATCGACGATTTGCGGGAAGCCCCGGCCAAATATATCACCACCAAAGTGATGCAGGGCTGCAATAACGCGGAGCTGCTGATCGTCGAACCGAACGTGGCTGAACATAAGGTGTTCAAATTAACCGACTACCGTGAAGCATTCGAACGGGCGGATATCGTCGTTTACCTGGTGGCGCACAACGAATTCAAGAGCCTGCCGCCCACCGTGGAAGACAAAGTAATTTTGGATTTCTGCGGAGTGTTCAAAAAATAAGATGAAAAAGGTGATGCTGGTCTTCGGAACGCGCCCCGAAGCGATCAAAATGGCGCCGCTGGTCAAAGCTTTTCAGGAAAGGCCGGAACAATTTGAAACGGTTGTCTGTGTCACCGGCCAGCACCGCGAGATGCTGGATCAGGTGTTGCATCTGTTCGAAATCACGCCGGATTATGATTTGAACATCATGAAATCCGGCCAGGATCTGTACGATGTCACCAGCCGGGTGCTGCTCGGAATGCGCGAGGTGCTGGTGCAGGCCAAACCGGATGTGGTGCTGGTGCACGGCGATACGACGACTTCGACGGCGGCGGCTCTGGCGGCGTTTTACCAGCGGATTCCGGTGGGACATGTGGAAGCCGGTTTGCGGACCCACAACATCTACAGTCCGTGGCCGGAAGAGATGAATCGCCAGTTGACCGGCCGGATCGCCGGCTATCACTTTGCGCCGACGCCGCTGAGCAAGCAGAATCTGCTGGCTGAAGGCGTAGCGGATGAAAAGATTTTCGTCACCGGCAATACGGTGATCGACGCGCTGCATTGGGTGACGAACAAGTTGAATCAATCGAAAGAGATGCAGACCGGCTTGTCAGGGGTGTTGCGGCAGGCCGGTTATGACGTCAACCGGCTGACGGCCGGCAAACGGCTGGTGCTGATCACCGGTCACCGGCGTGAGAATTTCGGCAATGGCTTCATCGTGATGTGTTCGGCAATCAAACTGTTGAATCAACTGTACCCGGAGGTCGATTTCGTCTATCCGATGCACCTGAATCCAAATGTGCGCCAGCCGATTCATGAAGTATTCGGCAAGGAGCCGCCGGCGAATATGTTCTTCATCGAGCCGCTGGATTATCTGCCGTTCGTCTACCTGATGGAAAAAAGTTTTCTGGTACTGACCGATTCCGGCGGCATTCAGGAAGAAGCGCCGGGCCTGGGCAAACCGGTTCTGGTAATGCGCGACACCACCGAGCGTCCGGAAGCATTGGAAGCCGGGACGGTGAAGCTGGTCGGCACCGATTTCGATAAAATCGTCAGTGAAGTATCGCGTCTTCTGAATGAGCCGGATTACTACCGAAGCATGAGCCAGGCCGTCAATCCCTACGGCGACGGCTTGGCTTGCGGAAGAATTGCTGAAATTTTGAGTAACAAAACCGAGTAAAAATTATTCATGTCTTTTCAATCAATAGATTGGCTTGCCTTTTTACCTGGACCGTGTCAAAAGATAATTGGACGGATTCACGCATCAAATTACGGAAAAAGAATTTCTGTAGGCGCGTTCTGGTCATTTTCCGGCTCGGCAATTCAGCGTTTGCTATTACTGGTGTCAAGTATCTTCTGCGCCCAAATCCTTGGAAAAAATGCCTATGGCGAACTTGGCATGATTCGTTCCACGATTAACATGTTCGTCGTTCTCGGTGCTATGGGGTTGGGCATGACTGCCGCAAAATACATTTCCGAATATCGCGACAAACGCAAAGATCGGGCGGCGGTTATTTATCTGTTGACCAATTTATTTGGAGGCTCGACGGGCCTTATTGCAACGTCTGCGGTCATTCTTTTGGCTCCGGCGATTGCCGACATGATGAATGCGCCCGAGTTAATCGGCGGCATTCGATGGGGCGGAGTTCTCCTGCTGTTCAGCATCATAAATGGAATCCAAACCGGCACACTGTCCGGTTTCGAAGACTTTAAAGCGATCGCGATCAATTCGGTATGGGCTGGCATTTCAGAGTTCATTTGCATTTTAATTGGAGCTTATTATTGGGGTGTCATTGGTGCAATCTTGGGATACGGGATCGGTTTTCTGGTATTGACTGTTACGAATTCCCTGGCAATCAAACAAAATTTAAAAAAGAATGCGATTATCCCGGATATTCATCAGTTGAAAGCAGAGGATTTTAACGTTATCTGGAAATTCAGTATTCCGGCGATGCTTTCCAGTTTGATGGTGATTCCGGTATTCTGGTATGTCAAAACTCTGTTGGTACAGCAGGACGGTTTTGGTGCCTTGGCAATTTTTGATGCTGCCGATCAATGGAAGATGATTATTCTTTTTATTCCGGGAGCGGTAGCCAGAATTGTTCTGCCGATCTTATCGAACATTCACGGTGGTGGAGAACATCGGACTTATATCAAGGTTTTATTGCTGAATATTGCAATCAATGCTGCAATCACTCTGTTTATGACATTATTGGTGATCATCGGGGGCAAATATATCATGTTGCTCTATGGAAAAGGTTTCAATGAAACTACGCCATTGGTCCTGTTGGCTGTTTCAACGCTGTTTACTTCCATTGCGACAGTCGTTGGGGCTGCAATTGCCAGCCGGGCAAAAATGTGGATTGGATTAGGGTTCAATTTATTTTGGGGAATTATGACGGTTGCTTTTTCCTACTATTTTCTGCGTCAAGGCTATGGAGCCTCCGGCCTAGCTGGCGCAATTCTGTTAAGTTATATCATACATGCATCATTGCAAGCGACTTATTTATTCTGTGCATTGCGTCAATTGCCCAAAAATCGATTTTATAATTTATATGTGTAACAGTTTATTAATATTATCATTAGCCTTAGCTCCTGTTTTATGGTTTGGGAGTTTTGGTAAAATTATCATTGTTAAATATTTATTGATTTCATTGATTGGCTTAATAAATATAAGATATATTTTTAACAAAAAAAATACAGTTAATAATATTATATTTATTGTATTTTTCTTGTTATTTATATTATTAATGCTGCGTCAATATGGAAATGATCTTAATAGCTATGTAGATTTGATTATTTCATTACTTATATCTTATCTTTTTTTTCTGATTGGATTTTGTAAAAATATTTCTATTAATAGCATAAAATCAATCTATTATATAGTATTTCTTTTATGTTCAATTATTATTTGTAATGCCTTATTTGATATTCCAAGCTGGAGGATTCCCAATGATTTATACTTTGATATCTATGAACAGCAGGCTTATTCCCCTCCTTTGTATGTTACTGGCTTTGGTATAGGAAGAACTGGCTGGTCTACCGGCCTAAGTCAATTCATTGGCCTCTCTTTAATATTCTTTAATAAACCGCCTAGTGGAATTAAGGGTTACATAAAGGTTATAATTCTTGTTTCTCCTATTGTCATAGTTCAATTGCTAAGTGGAGGGAGAGGGGGCATTGTAGCATCGTGGATTGCTATTCTTTTTATATTATTTATAAATTCAAAAAATGGGCTAAAATCTATTATTATTTCTCTTGTAATTACATGTATCCTAGGGTATATTATCTGGGATAATCAATCTTTTTTTAGACTTGATAATTCAGATATATCATCAAACCGCTTAGAGCAATATCAAATATTTTTAACATATTTTCAATTAGATAATATTTTATTGGGATTAGGAGTTAATGCATATCAAAACATGGGTTTTGTATACAATTTCCACAATACATGGGTTCGATTATTGTTTGAAACTGGTCTTTGGGGTATGGGGTATAGTTTTATTATTTTTCTTATTATTTATAAAGCTTTTATAAATAATAAATCTCTATATGATAAACGCTTTTTCTTTATATTTCCATGCCTAATAGCTGGCTTTATTTCTTCTTTATTTGAACCTACGCCAATTTTTACAGGATTGACGTGGCAATTTTGGTGGTTTTGCGCTGGATTAGCAATGCGATATAGTTATAACGATATTTTTAATTTAAAACAAAAAGAATATATGCTTAGCAAATTGAATAATAAAGATTAAAATATCGGAGCAATTATATGAAAATCGCCTTAATATTAAAAGATGATTTGTGTAAACAGCCTCCTACTCTCTCTGTATGTTATCATCTGTTAACATTGGGAGTTGAGTTGACAATCATTGTTCGAAATTCTAATCACTCTGTCCATAATGATTTAGAAAAAAAAGGTGCAAAAATTTATTTCTTCAATGATCAATCCTATTTGGGTAAATTACCTAAAATTGGCAATCTGTGGCGTTGGAAGCTTTTTAGGAATGAAGTAAAACAAATATTGAGTCAATTACAATTCGATTATTTGTGGATTGCAACCGCAGATGCAGGATTAGCTTTAGGCAGTATTATATTTAAGTATAATTATATTATCCATATCCAGGAGTTATATGACCAATTTCCCAGATATCGTCATGCTTTGAAACCGTTACTCCTGGCTGCTAAAAAAGTTTTTGTTCCAGAAGAAACTCGAGCTCATATTTTCCGGGCCTGGTATCGATTGAAGGAAACGCCAGTTGTTTTGCCCAATAAGCCTTATTATCATCCACGTCAAAAAGGATTGCCAATTAGTAATATTCAGGCAGCAAAAGCATTTGCGAAAATTCCAACCCAATCGAAAATTGTATTTTATCAGGGAGGAATCAGTAACCGCCGCGATTTGAAACCAATTGCTACAGCAATCAAAGAATTGGGAGCCCCTTGGGCTTTAGCTGTACAATGTCCTATTGTTGATAATGAGTATTATCGTGATTTTTTTGAAAATTATGAATTTTACCATATTCCTTATGTTCCGGCCCCTCTGCATCTTGAGATTACTTCTAATATCGATTTTGGTTTGGTGACTTATAGTCATGTATCTTTGAACAATGAATTTTGCGCGCCTAATAAGATTTGGGAATATTCCGGATTTGGCCTGCCAATCATTGCCAATGATGTCTGGGGCTTAAAAAATACTGTTGAACGATTTCATGCTGGTTTGTCTTTAAATTTGGACCAGTCATCTATTGATGAATTAAAGGAAGCATTAATTCATCTGGATGAAAATCAAGCTATTTATGCAAGCAATGCAACAAAACTGTACGAATCTATCAATAATGGTGATATCCTGAAACGAAATATTGAAGATTTAGAAGCAACATTAGGGTAAATATGTATTCATTTCAAGATGTTGTCAAATCACATTGCTGTATGTCATGTGGCTTGTGCTTCGGAAACGCACGGGAAATATCACGGCAAAGGGGGCTTTATATCCCAAAGGAGATATCTGATAATAGAAATTTTATATGTTGTCCGGGAAAAGGATACGATATTGTGCGATTGGGTGCGTCGCGGGAAACATCAATTCAACATCCTGATTTAGGATGCTTTGATTCCTTGGGTGCTGTTTGCGCCAAGGATTCGGATATTTTGAAGAGAGCGTCTTCGGGTGGAGCGATGACTTGCCTGGCCTGGTATTTATTGTGTTCGAATCAAGTGGATGGTGTTGTCACTACAAAGCTGGAAATTCGAAATGGCTGTATTACGCCGGTGACTTTTGTTGCAAAAACGAAAAGTGAATTATGTGTTGCGCAGGGATCAAAATATATGCCAGTTCCGGCATTGCATAATTTAGATAATTTATTGGAAGAAGGTAAACAGTACTTGTTCATTGGAACGCCTTGTCAGATTGCAGGAATTCGAATGCTACAAGAAAATAAAAACTGCTGGGCAAACCGTATTCGATTTACCGTAGGTAATTTTTGTGGAGGATTTAGAGACTTGCGCGAACTGAGTTCAATTCTCAATCAACTGGATATCTCTTCCAAGGATATCAGTGATTTTAGTTACCGAGGAGATGGACAACCTGGTTATATGACAATTCATTTGAGAAGTGGCCGGCAAGTTCGTCTGGGGTATCCTGGATATGCCAAAATGACTGGTTACCCTGTAATAAGACGCTGCAAGCTTTGCGTTGATGCAACGGCTGAATTAGCAGATTTTTCATGTGGCGATGCATGGTTACCGCGCTTTCTGGAAAAACACGAATCTCGTTCGATTGTAATAACTAGATCTTCTGAGGCGACTAAGATTGTAAAAAAGATGACTGATGAAAAATTTTGGGATTTTGAATCGCTTACTGCTGCGGAAGTAATCGAATCTCAGCGAACGAATATTTTTTCAAAAAAACGACGACAAAACGCAAGAAGAAAATTATTTTCTTGTCTACTGCAAAATTTGCCTGCCTTTGATGGGGGTTTTGATCAGGGACCGTGTAATATATACTTAGAGCTGAAAGTGTTATTGTCTCATTTGTTCTTTTATTACCTTCAAATATTTCATTTGTATCAACCGGTTTCAAGATGGCTGAAACGCAATAAGACTAGAATAGAGTGGAAATGACGGAAGATGAAAAAGAGTATTAATATTTTTGTACCGGAATGGGTGCCGCTGGCCAACAAGGGAGAAGAAGCCATTGTGCTTGGAATGGCAGATGTGCTTTTTCCGGAGCAGAAAGTCACCATACATTTATTAGATATGAAAGCAGATCACGTCTACGAAAAAGATGGTATTATCGTTTATCCTGGGAGATGGTTTTACGCTGATTGGCGATCTCGGGAGTTCGGATTTGGATTGTCATGGGAACGTTTTTATTCTTCCTGTTGTTCACTATTGCGTAATGTCTTAAATCGTATAACCCCCAATTGGGTTAATAAGCCGCAATATCCATTGAAAGCCATTGAGAAATCGTTAGTCAGGTTTCACCAGGGCGAAAAAGCCTCTTCTTCCAAGGAACATGCTCTTTATCAAATTTTTCAATGTGATTATATTATTGGTGGGCATAATGGCGGCTTGAATGAATATGTCTGTCATACGTTAAGTTTACTGAAAAAATATGGTCATCATTTTGGAATCTTTGGCAGTTCATTGAAACCTAAATTAAAAGAAGGGCCTGTTTGTAAAATTTTTCGGGATACACTGTCTCTGGCAGATTTTATTTATGTTCGTAATCCCATTGCTAAAAAATGGGCTGAGCATTATATGCCAGAGATACCTGTAAATTTATGCCCAGATCCAGCTTTTGGAATGTATCCCAATGATTCAATTACTGTTGATGAAATCCTCAGAGAAAATAAACTCGATAATTTTATCAATACCAAACTGATTGCAATGACAGTCTGCGAACCTGCTCCCATCGCTAGAAATTGTTTTTCAATTTATTCTAGCCCAAATAGAAAGCTAAAGGAACATCGTTTGCTACTAGGGCAATTAGTGAAGCACATTTTGGAAACCACTGACGCAAATATTTTATTTTTACCACATGCAATAGGACCAGAAAAAGCATTGGATGATCGATTTGTCGCATCTGAAATATTGAAAACAATTTCTTTTGATTCCTCAAGAGTCGCTGTGTTGCGTGCAGATTTGAATGGACGAATTTTGAAACAGTTGATTGGTTATTCTAGTTTATTAGTTGCTGAACGTATTCATTCAATTATAGGCAGTGTAAAAGTAAATACTCCATTTTTTAGTATTGGAGTAAAAGCAGATTCCAGAATTATCGGAATTGTAAAAGATATGTTGAAAGCTGAAGAAAATATTTATTATTTGGAGAATCCAGATATCCAATCTTTAATTGACAAGTTTGATGAGCTTTGGCAGAATTTGCCTGCAATTCGGGAAAAGCAGACGATCATTAATGAGGAAATTTTAGCTTGGTTAACAAAAGCTGCAGATGAGATTCGCCAAATTATTGATACCCGTATAAGATCTGTTGATGAAAAATATTCTTTATAATTTCTTACCGATTGGCGGCGGAGGGGGATTGCAAAATGCATTGAGTTTTTTGCAAAATCTTCCTGACCCACAATCTTCAACCATATTGGTAAGAAAGAATTCATCTCTGGAGGTATTAGGAAATTCAATCGGGACGAAAGTATTGAAGGCTCCGAATACTCCGTTAAAGCGAATTATCTTTGAGATAAATGCAAAAAAATTAGCACAAGAATATTCAATTATATTTTCTATATTCGGAACGCCATTTCTCAATAGTCACCCATATTTTTTAAATATCAATGGTTTTGCGGTTTCTAACTTGCTTTATCCAGAAATTGATTTTTGGAAATTCTGTTCCCGTAGTGAACGAATCAAGCATGAAATAATTGATTTCTATCGCCGCAAGATGTATCGTCAAGCTGATTTTTGGATTTTTGAAACTGATATTCTCCGGCAAAGAGCAGTAGATTTATTCCAGTTTCCAGAGGCACATACTGCTGTTGTAAAAATGGCGCCAAGTTCTCTGGTCAGCCCTCAGAAAATCGAATTGGAGTTATGTGCAGAGTTTGAAAAAAAAATTGGGACAGGAAAATTCCGTTTTTTATTTCTGAATGGAGCCAATCCCAATAAAAGGATTCATTTATTACCTAGCTTAGCAAAAACACTATATAATCAAGGAGTTACGGATTTTATCTTTATTACGACTTTACCATTGCAACATAGTTATACTTTAGCTGTCAAACGACATTTTTACGATATTAACATGCAAAATCATTGGTGCAATATTGGACCGGTTGCTCAAAGTCACGTGGCTTCGTTAATTGCCTGCAGTGATGTCATGTGTACATTTAGCGTTCTGGAGAGTTTCAGTAATAATTTTGTAGAAGCCTGGAAGATGAGCAAACCGCTGATTGTCACAAACAGTGATTGGGCAAAAGCCAGTTGTAAAGGCAGTGCTCTTTATCTGGATCCAGAACAGACAGATGCGGCCGCGGAAATATTGAAAATGGTTTACAATCAACCCGGTCTACGTCAAAGGATGATTTTGGCCGGAGAGAAAATTCTCAAAGAATATCCGACCTCAATGGCAAAAAATCAATATTATCTAGAAGCAATTAAAAAAGCCTGTGAATTGGGAAAACTCTCTCAAGCTGAACGTAAGAAAATTACTCTATGAAATATAGCTTGACCGTCTGCTGGGAAACATTGATGCAATGCATTTTCTTACTGCCTCGTTTCCGGCTTTGCAATTCCTTTAAAAGTCATTTTCTCCGGATACATGGGGCGAAAATTGGTCGTCGTGTAGTTTTTTATCCTGGGGTTTTTATTACGATGGGCCGGGGAGCTAGATTAGAAATTGGAGATGAGGTAGATCTTGCTTTGGGCGTATTGATAACAGCCAAAGGTGGAGTAAAAATCGGTAATCGGGTTTTGATTGGATATCGAACTCAAATTCTTTCTGCTAACCACAAAATTCCTATTTGTCCAGAACGTATTTTTGATGCTGGGCATATTTGTAAATCTGTTGAAATTGCCGATGATGTCTGGATTGGTGCCAATGCAATGATTCTCCCCGGTGTTAAAATTGGTGAAGGTGCGGTTATTGCCGCAGGAGCGGTGGTAACGAAAAATGTTCCAGCTTATGCAATTGTCGGTGGAGTTCCAGCTAAGATTTTGAAAATGAGAAATTAATTTAATTTAGGAATAGTTGACGAGAAATGAAACAAATCATTCAATCCTTTAAAACAGGGGAACTTTGGTTGGCAGAAGTCCCTGTCCCGCTTTGTAAAAAAAATGGTGTTCTGATGCAGAACCAGATTTCGTTCGTTTCGGCTGGAACGGAGCGAATGCTGGTCGATTTTGCTCAGAAAAATATTATCGGCAAAGCATTGCAAATGCCGGATCAGGTAAAAAAAGTCCTTCGCAAGATGAAAACGGAGGGAATTTTCAATACTTGGGAGAAAGTCAAAACCAAACTGGATCAACCCATTCCCCTGGGTTACTCCTGTGCTGGAATTGTTCTGGAAGTCGGCAGCCGGGTCCCCGGCTTGCAGGCCGGCGACCGGGTTGCCTGCGGCGGCGCCGGGTTTGCCAATCATGCCGAATTCAATTATGTACCCCGCAATCTGGTCGTGAAAATTCCGGATTCTGTTTCTTTTGAGGACGCGTCCTGCGCTACGGTAGGAAGTATTGCACTGCAGGGAGTCCGGCAATGCGATTTGAAGCTGGGAGAATCGGCGTGCGTCATCGGTTTGGGATTACTCGGCATCTTGGCCGTCCAAATGTTGAAAGCTGCCGGCTGTAAAGTGATCGGATTCGATCCCAATCCGCAACGTTGTACCCTGGCGGTGAGCTGCGGAGCGGATTTGGCTGTTCATGCCAATCTGGCTGATGCCGCCTTGGAATTTTCCGATGGCTATGGCGTTGATGCAGTTTTGATCACAGCCGCAACCAAGTCGGACGAACCGGTGACCGTGGCGGGTGAAATCTGCCGCCAGAAAGGCAAAGTTGTGGTTACTGGTCTGGTGGGAATGGATATTCCACGCGACCAATATTACAAAAAGGAACTGGATTTCAAATTGAGTCTTTCCTATGGTCCCGGGCGTTACGATCCGGTTTATGAAGACAACGGTATCGATTATCCTTATGGGCTGGTTCGCTGGACAGAGCAGCGCAATATGAAAGCATTTCTGGATCTGGTTGCCATGGGGAAATTAGCACCCGGCAAATTAATCACCCACCGTTTTTTGTTTGACGAAGCCTTGCAGGCTTACGATCTTTTGCTGGGAAAGGTAACGGAACCTTATCTCGGAATTGTTTTACGATATTCCGAAGTCATTGATCGGCAGCCGGCAGCTACCATTCAGTGCAATTCACCAAAGACAACCGTGCCCGAAGCGCCGGTGATCGGTTTTATCGGTTGCGGCAATTTCACCAAAGGTGTTTTGTTGCCGGCCCTGAAAAAATGTGATGCGGTTCGCTGGCGCGGACTTTGTACCGCCAGTGGGATGAACTGTGGTGAAACCGCCCAAAAAGAAGGGTTTGAAATTGCCACCACCGATGTCGATGCCATTCTGAAGGATGAGCAGATCAATACGGTTTTTATAACCACCCGGCATGATACCCATGCGGAATATGTCTGCCGCGCCTTGCAGGCGGGAAAGCATGTCTTTGTCGAAAAACCTTTGGCCATTCATCCGGAAGAATTGACTGAGATTCAAACCGCCTGCGCGAATCATCCCGGCAGAGTGATGGTCGGTTTCAACCGTCGTTTCAGCCCCCATGCCGTGTTATTGAAAAAGTACTTTGCCGATCGTACGTCTCCAATGCTGATTTCTTATCGGGTCAATGCCGGAATTGTTCCAAAAGATAGCTGGCTGCAGGATCCGGATACCGGCGGCGGTCGTTTGATTGGCGAAGGGTGCCATTTTATCGATTTCTGCACTTTTCTGATCGGTAAAAAGGTTACAGCGGTGCAAGCGATGTGTTTTGGCACAGCCAATGCGGCAATTACGGCGGAAGACAATATCTCCTGCAATTTACTTTATGAAGATGGATCGGTTGCCAATCTTATTTATGTTGCGGAAGGCAGTGGAGAATTGGCGAAAGAACGCTGTGAAATTCATGCGGATTCTTCCAGCGCGATTATGGACAATTTCTGCCTGACAACCTGCAGCGGCAAGTTGGGGGAGCGGCGATTGAAAACATCGCAACAAAAAGGATTTGTGGAGGAATTAACACATTTTCTTGAGGCAATTCGCCACGACGGTCCGGCCCCTATCCCGCTGCAGGAGTTATTCAATACGACCGAAGCTGCTTTCGCGATTCTCCGCTCTCTGCGCTCCGGCACCAACATTGTTCTTTCGTAACCGATGAAGTCCACCGAAATGACTCATTGGGATATTCGCCTAATCGCTGCCGTAATCATTTTCCATTTCGGCTAAAAGTCCCGCCGAATTCTCTTTGATTCGGAAACTATTTTTTTTGATTCGTTATGCTGAAAAAGTACTTCTTGTATTTTCATACTTGCCGTCATTTGAAAACGCGTCAGATTCTGTGGCGTATTTATTTGAAATTGCATAAAATTCATTGGCGTAAGCAAGCGGCGCCGCCTTCGTGTATTCCGCTTGGACATTGGGTTCCTCCAATTGCTGTCGGACGAATTTTAGCCGGGGAAAATGAGTTTACTTTTCTGCATGAAACCCATCGTTGTCAAATGCCGGCCGATTGGAACCATCCGGAAAGATCGAAATTATATCTTTACAATCTGCACTATTTTGATTGGCTACGACAGCCGGATTTGCCGCCAGCAACCAAAAATCTCTGGATGGAGCGCTGGACTGAGGGAAATCCTCCAATTGCCGGTAACGGTTGGGAACCTTATCCGATTTCTTTGCGGGTGGTCAATTGGATCAAATGGGGACTTCAAGAACCATTATCCGAAAAAATTTTGGATTCGCTGGCGCTGCAACTGAGAATTCTTGAACAGCAGATCGAATATCATTTGCTGGCTAACCATTTGTTGGCCAATGCGAAAGCTTTGATTTTCGGCGGTTTGTTTTTTGCCTCGCCGGAAGGCGGGCGCTGGTATGAACTCGGGATCGACATTTATCGTCAGGAACTGCCCGAACAAATTCTACGGGACGGCGGCCATATCGAACGTTCGCCGATGTATCATGCGATCATTTTGGAAGATATCCTGGATATCATCAATTTATTTTATGCAATGAAAGGAAAATCCAGACAATTGCCGTTGGATTTTGACCGGATTGCTTGTCGAATGTTGCATTGGCTTCAAGTAATGACGATGCCGGACGGCGACATCACCTTTTTCAACGATGCCGCTTTCGGCATTGCACCCCGTTTGGAATCTTTGATTGCGTATGCCAACCGATTGGGATTGAATTACCATTGCTCGGAGCTTCCGGCGGTCTGCCAACTGGCCGATTCCGGTTATTGCCGGGTTGCTTGCGGACCGTGGCTGCTCTGGACCGATACTGCGCCGCTTGGCCCGGATTATCAGCCGGGACATGCCCATGCCGATCTGTTATCGTTCGAATTGTGTTACCGGAATAAACGTTTGCTGGTAAATTCTGGAACCAGTTGCTATACAGGACCTGATCGGCAGTTGGAGCGTGCAACCTCCGCTCATAATACCCTGACTTTGGCCGGACAGAATTCTGCCGAAGTCTGGAAAGACCACCGGGTGGCCAGACGTGGCAAAATTGTTGACTGCTCCATCGCGTCGCAAATTTTGACTGCCACGCATGATGGCTTTCTGCGGCAGTTCGGTTGTTTGCACCGCCGTTGTTGGCGATGGACCCCGGAAGCCATCTTCATCGAAGACCGGGTCAGCGGGGCGGCTCAACTCCCGGTAGAACTTTATTTTCATTGGCATCCGGATTGGCAAGTGGAAACTCATGGGAACTCAGCAGTTGTTTTGCGGCATGTAGACGGAACGCGTTGCCAAATACAGTTTGAGAAACCGCCGCGCCGGCTGGAGGTGCGGAAAAGTTTTTATCGTTGCGGCTTTGGCCGGCGTATCCCCAATGTCACCATTGTGGCAGAACAGGATAAAGATAGTATGGAGTTGCAAATCGTTACAAGGATTCTGGCATTATGAGAATTTTATTTTTTTCTCACTATTACGCACCGGAAGGCAATGCACCGGCTTCCCGTGTTACGGCGTTGACGCGTCGTTGGGCAGAGCAGGGTCATGAAGTTACCGTCATTACCTGCGCGCCCAATGTCCCGTCCGGCAAGGTTTACAGCGGTTATAAAAATAAATTATATCAAACGGAATTCATCGATCAAGTGCGGGTAATCCGGGTATGGACTTACATTGCGCCGAACCGGGGGATTGTCAGAAGGATATCCAATTATCTCAGTTATATGTTCAGTGCATTATTTGTTGCATTGTTTTTGTCACGTCCCGATGTCACGATTGCCACCAGTCCGCAGTTCTTCTGCGGGTGGGCTGGGGTGCTTTTTCAGTTTTTCAAAGGGGGAATTTTTATTTTGGAGGTTCGTGACATCTGGCCGGAATCGATCAGTGCGGTGGAGGCAAAGATGCCGAATTGGTTGCTGAAGCCAATTATCCTGATGGAACGAATTATGTATCGCCGAGCTGACCATATCGTTACGGTTGGCAGTGGTTATTTGGAGAAATTGGTGGAACGGCAGGTAGCCAGGGAAAAGGTTGCTGTTGTCATGAATGGAGTGGATAGTGATATTTTTCGTCCGAGTGAATGTAATAAGGCATTTCTGGAATCTTGGGGATTGAAAGATAAGTTCGTTTGCAGTTATATCGGAACGATTGGTATGGCATGTGGTTTGGAAGTGGTTTTGGCGGCGGCAGCGCGTTTGAAGGAAATGCAACGCTCCGACATCGCGTTTTTGCTGGTGGGGGATGGTGCGGTGCGGGAAAAGTTGGAGGCCGAAGCACGGAAACGTCAACTGGACAATGTAGTGTTTGCCGGTCTGCGGCCCAAAAAGGAAATGCCGGAATTCATCGCTGCCAGCGATGTCAACTTGGTACATTTGCGTAAGACAGAACTGTTCACGACTGTAATGCCTTCCAAAATTTTTGAATGCGCAGGAATGCAGCGTCCTTTGATCATTGGGGTCCAGGGGTTTGCGGAAAAATTCGTTACGGAGGCTCAAGCCGGAATTGCCATTGCTCCCGGCAACGCCTCTGCGCTTGCAACTGCCGTTGGTTATTTGGCGGATCATCCGGAAGAATGTAAACGGTTGGGAGAAAATGCATATCGGAATATTGCGCTGCATTATGACCGTAAGCAGCTGGCGGATACTTATCTTGAGCTTTTGAGCCAGTGGGCACACTGAGAAGCAGAATCAAACTCAAATGGCTTTGCAAATATCAAAACAGCTTCCCGGATTTTTTCAACGAATCGGCGTTGATTGGGTCATTGGCAACCGTACTGCCACAATCCTATTGTTGGGAATTGTGATATTGGGAGTTGGACTCCGTATGATTCGCTTACAGCAGGTCCAGCTGCTGGAACGCGATGAGATCGTTTACCTGGAAATGGCTGAAAAATGGGCCGCGGAAGGAATTGATGCCGTTTACCTGGATACAGAATATACGATTCCGCCTGTTTTGTTGTTTGGGATGAAAATTTTGATTGGGTGGGGAGTGCCAGGTATTGTTGCTGGGAAATTATGCAGCATGGCAACTGGAGGGATTTTTATAATTCCATTTTTTTTCATCGGCAAATTACTGTTTGGTAAAAATTCTGCCGGGTTGCTTTTGTCTCTGCTGGCGGCAGTTCAGCCTTATGCCGTCCGTATGGCACCTTTGATGGAGCGGGATGGTATAAATGTTACCTGGTACGCTTTTTTCTTCTGGACTGCTTTATACGCCATCCAAAAAAATAAGTGTTGGAGTTGGGGATTGGCGGGAGGATTTGCGGCTTTGGCAATATTTACTCGTCATGAATCCTGGGAATTGATTTTGCTTACATTGCTTTATTGGATGGTTGCCGGCATATTGCACTTATTCTCCTGGAAACATAATTTGAAAAGTTTCTGCTGCTTTTGGGGAGGGCTGGGGCTGATGGTAATGATCTGTCATTGGAGCATGAAGATTCCAGATTATTATTATCAGGATAATTATATAAGAAAATTTGAAATCTTTTTATTGGCTCAAAAGAAACGCTGAAGATGATGGTTGAGCTGATGCAATCATTGGACAATATCCTCTTTTTACCATTCACTTGTCTCATGCTGTCAGGTTGCATCTTCCTGATTGTTAATCATGGGAGATTGGCCGGCAGTCGAAAAATCGGTATTTTCTTTTTGAGTGCGATTGTTCTGATGATTGGCTGGCGCTGCTGTGTCGAATTGGTTTCAGGACGATATTTTTCAGCTTTAATTGTGCCGGCAATTTGTCTGAGTGGCTATGCTTTGCTTCTGTTTTCCTCCCAAGCGATTCGGCGGGGAATTTTGAGGTGTCTGGTATTGATTATCGTAGTCCTTTGTATAGGAAAGGCATTAAATCCACCCTACTATAAAGAATACCTGTTGGAAATAGGAGAAGTTATTCGGCAGGATGTCAAAAATGAGAAGTTTTTTGTCCCGCGGATTTATATTAACTTTCCGGAGGCGGAACGCGTTGGTTATTATTCCGGCTTGAAAATTTATAATTTTCAGGACCAGATTTCTGCTCCGATAGAATTCACCAGACGATTCGAAAAATTGATGGAAAATTTTCCATTTTACGACGCTTACTATTTTGTACTGAGGGAAAAAAAGATTGATCCGCTGATGGCGGATATCGAGAAGTATTGTACTGACAGAGAACTAAAAATTTCTGAAATCTATACGGAAAAATCGGAAAAATATACTGTAAAAATCATTCGAATTTCCCATGCAGAAGAATTTTACGGAGAGGCGATCAGTAATGCTGCTGCAATGGAGTTGGCCGAAGTTTCCTGTCAGAAACTTACCAATGGAAATTTTCGTCGATGGCAGCCGGTTGCATGGAATAATTGGCCATGGAATAAGTTGGCGGAAAAATTCGAGACTCTTCAATTCCATCAACAGGATGTTTTGTTTTTTCCGATGGGATGGCAGCCGAATCCTGCCCATGTACCCATTCCTCCACGAGCTGGATTCCAGTTTCGGGAAGTTCAAGAAGAAGGTCCGCATACGGCTCTGTCGATACATGCTGAAGGTGGAATCGTGATCAACAGCATACATTCTGTTCCGGTTCAAAATTATCAGGGAATACTGATTGCGAAGGGAAATGAAGGGAGCGTTTGCAAACTGTATGCTTATTGTGCGGAAAATAGTAAATTTTTGCAGACAGTACAAGTAGCGACTTGTATCTTTCAGGATACCGGGATACGGTTTTTCTCCTTTCAGATTGATCCGGCAGCGTTGCCGGAGGAAACGACAAAATTCCGGTTGGCTATCGGTATTGAAAATGGAGATATTGATATTTATAAAATTGACCTGTTTTAGAACTAGGTTCTTTATGTTTTTTTGAATGTTTACAACTTCAACATCTAGCCAGGGAGGTAAAAAATGGAAAAATTGAGTTACTTTATTTTGTTGTGCGGCTTAGTGACTGCCGGAGGATGTCTGTCACCAGCACAAGAAGAGGAAAATTATCTGGAGAATTTTAACGTCGTTACCATCAAGGAAGATACCGAAAAGGAGAGGATTGAAATCAAAACTCCAACGGACTGGCAGAATTGGAACCCGAAAACCGGAATTTATAGGGAAACTGATGCCGACTTTGAAGTAGAAGGCAAATCGGTAAGTCTTTATGGAAAAGATTTATTGAAGATAGATCCCGCCAAAACAATTTGTATTTCCGCTAATTTCAAAAATTTATCTTCACAAGCCGATGCAAACGTTTACCTTGGCTTTCGTCTCTATGATCAGGATAAAAAAGAAATTCGAGACTGGAATGTCTGTGTAATTCCGGATAGCGATACTGTCTTAAGCCGGAAATGCAGCCCTGAGTCCACGACTATCTATGTCAGGGATGCTTCTCGCTGGCCGGAACAAAGTAAAGTTCATCTTGCTTTCTTTACAGCAACAGACTATAGCGATTTGCCCAATGCCAATATCAAACATTCGGCAGGGCAAATAATTCAGTCAATTACTAAACTTACAGACCATAATTATGCAGTGGAATTTGCCAATCCGGTCGGTTTTGCCGGAGATGCAGCGACTCCCGTCCGTCTGCATAAACAGGGGGGCGCGTATATGTATGCCGGAGGAAGTAAATTACTGAAATCGCAGGAAAGTATTTCTTTATCTGGTTGTGTAAAGGGACAGGTCGAAAAAGACATGCCTCAAAATGCCTGGTGTCCTGGTGCTGCATATGCTCGGGTGATCGTATTGGTACGTAGCAATTCCGAGGATTGCAAAATTCAATTTGATTCTATAAAAGTAGAAGAGGTCGATTCCAAGTAGAGGCGCCGGATAAGGTCATCGAAATTTATTGCCAATACGGATGGTTTTGATAATCTGGAATTTCATAAATCTACCCCTAAATAATGGCGTAATCTGGCGATAGGCTCCGATCAACTTATCCGATTTCACCCAAATTATCTCCCCCTTCTCGAAAAGTTACTGTCCTAAAAAATGAATTCCATTTAAAAATTCTCCGACCCCGGCGGTTTGGAGAACGATTGATCCAGCTATCGCCACAAGCCGGGAGGGGGTAAGAAATCCCGCTATAGCAACCGACTTTATTTTTCAGTCATCGTTTATGTGCTCCCAAACCGGGATTATTCAGTTCGACAACATCACCTCGGAATGACAGTCCGCGACGGTATGGCCCAAGTACCGCCTGTCCTGAAGGCGGTCGGCCCCAATCCTACGGCCAGGAAACAATGGAAGCAAAAGGAAATTGTCGCTCGTCGCAACCGAAGCCGACCGGCACGATAGCGCAGTTTTGACGAACTTCTTCGGAATCGCGTCGTTCCTCCGGAGCCCGGACACGTCGAATCCATTGGGAAAACCCTGTCCGGATACTGCATACGTTGGTAAACGTAACTTACGGTGTCACATGGAATGCTCCCGCAACAGCCGGCCACGTGGAGTTGAAGAAGAATTCCTGTCAGATACGAGAAAACGCACATGGCAACCGGGGCTGGCCACATCTGACGGCCGCTATGATCATCATGAATAAAGTCATGAGGATTTATCCGGCACAATGATACTTTATTCGTTGATAATCTCTAAAGAATACCGGGCTATTCCATTGTCGTTGCTTCCGCCGCAACTTCGGCGAAAAATTTTCCCCATTCGGCCTGAGTGCCGTATTTTTTCATCAGATCGGTTAATAATTCGTGATTGCCGTGATCATACAAGATTTTTACTTTCCAGGCATTTTTCTCCGTTGGATGCTTCATGACAAAATCGAGCAATAATTTTCCCTTCTCGGTCGGCTGATAAACACCAGAACCCGCATCAAATTCATACCCTACCACCACAAACGCCGTCATCATGCCAACAAGATAAGCTTCCCGCTCTTCGGCATATTCAGAGCTCTCTAGGCGACGTTCTATTTCTCCTACAACCATTGGCAAGCGGTCTTTAAAAGGGGTGCCGAAATCACCTTTTACCGTATTGTTCAAAAGATTTATTATCGAATATTGCAATGGTCTTACCCTAGGAGAAGGTGGTCCCCAAAAATAAAAATCTTCGCCATTGGAATAATCTGTCAATAAATAAACAAACAAATCTCGTAATGTCACTTCACAGAACTTTTTCCTGATCATTAGATCTTCGATTATATAAATTTCCAGAGCCTCCGGAATACAAAAAGAAACTGTTCCATAATTAGATGGAGCAACAGTTTTATCATTTTCACCCAATAAGTAATGCTGAAATTCTCTGGGATAATTAGAAAAAAATAAAGAACGCTCAAAAAAACTGATAAAACTACAATCATTTTTAAGTAAAACTGGACGTATTTTATTCCACTCCTGCCACCATAATTGGGAATCTTTTGATTTCAGTGCTCTTTCTCCAACAAATTCCTCTGAAGGCATGAACCCCCTCTTCGCCAGCCCTAAATTATTTAAAAACAAATATAAATAGAAAGAATACTCCTTTTGATCATAATAATAACGCCAAGCAAGATAACGCTCTCCTGCCGAATGGGGATCATAAAAAATATTCCACCTCATAGGAAGTCGAAAATCTTCAAGTTCTTCAAATTCTTCAGCATTATATTTCATCAACTCTTCTTTACAACCTTCCGGATAACGCCAATCCAGATATTGTTTCAATAACGGATGATCAAAAATGACTGAATAAAAACGAAACTGATATCCCCCATACGGCAGATTTTTCCCATCACCAAAGAGAAAAGAACGGCGTTTCTCTCCCTTGGGTATCTCAATATCAATAATCCTCAAATGATAATCAATTTCTTTCCCTAAATTCAGAAGAACTTCAGCAAACTCCTCTCGTTGCTTTAAATAATACTGATCCTCCTGTAGTTGATCAACGGAACTGGATATCCCCAATACCTGAGCGCCTCCACACACGCATATTAATACTACTGCGAAACACTTCCAAATCATAATAACAGCGTTCCTTTACCAGTTTTAATCTCCACAAATTCTTTATTCGGACTACAAAGAAACAAGTCCCGGCCTATCCCTCAATACTAATAACATATCTGTGGATCCGAAACCAAATAAATCATAGTTTTTAATTTCATTTTTAGGCGCAGCAGCTGCATGTATTAACTTTCGGAGTAATGTCATATGCAAGGATATCTGTTAAATATGCAGGAAAATCTAACACAACAAACCGTTCACGTTGAATCACACCTGTCCTAACAAACTTTTAAAGGAGTAACAAGAGGAGCCAACTTGTCCGTAACAGTATCATTACGGTCACCTAAAAACCACAGGAGACTCCCTAATAAAGAATACATCAACCTGCCTGTTCCGTCAAGTATTGGATTTGATTCCGAAGCGAGAATTTGAAAAAACAATCATGAAGCACAATGAAGACAAATGAAAACAAACCTTCGACAGGTGGGTACATTTTTTGTCGCTGATCTTCTGTCAACTGGTACAAGCCAGCAGTTTGCGGGAGACCAGCGACGGGCTGAAAACCTGTGCCGGGAAGCTCAACCATCTTGGAGTTGAGGCAGTCCCGGCCAATCCAATCGTTCGCATGCCTATCAACATTGCGATCCGGAAATCTTCAAGGCGCTTTTTTCGTGTTGCTGAAGCTGGGAGCAAGATTCAGCTCGTTTCAGGATGACAGGCATGCAGCATGATTTTCCGCCATCGGGTGCGGTCATGTTTTTATCTTTTTTGATCTATTCAAGATCACTGCTCAAAAGAATCCGGCTCCCACCAGCGCGCTTTGTAAAACCGCGCACCGGGCAACAGGCCGACCGACTCGCCGGAATCAAGCAGCGTTACCCGGTCGGTCCACCACTCTTCCCTCGGCAACGTCACGATGATTCTGCCATCCGCCGCCCGGCTGATGCTTTTCACATCAGGCTGCTGCCGGAATAAAGTGATCGACCCGGTTTCCGGATCGAAAACCGACACTTTGTCATGATCGGTAATGTAGAGCCGATCCTCGCCCAGCACCGGCCAGAGGTCATGCCCATAGACCACTCCGCCAGGCAGCGGATAACTCACTTCCGCCGTCAGTTGCGGATTCCCCTTGTCGAAATTATAACGGAATCCGGTCAACGCTTCCCGGCCGAGCGCCCAGAGCATTTGACGGCGGCGGTCCCAGACGACGCCGTGCGCGTCGGGATAATCAATCTTGATCGTCCTGCCTTCGCCATCGGCAAAACTGTCCACCACGAAAATACAGAGGAAATTGCCGGTACTGGAAGCGCTGACGATGTTACCGTCCGGCAGCAGGGCCGCCGAATGCGTATTGCCGCCGGCATACCCGTAAAATCGCGTCCCGCCGTCGGCCAGATCCACCAGCGCCACCCCGCCGCCGGAGGCCGCCACCAGCAGTTGTGTGCCGCCGGAAACCGGCTTGCATTCACTGACGGCATGGAACCATTGGCGGTGCTCCGGTTTGATTTCCGGTGCTGCCAACGGTTCCCATTGCCACAAAACCGCCGCGTCACAATCCCAATCCCGCTGCGGATCAAGCAGGAGAATCCGGGTCGTCCGCTGCTCTGCGGCGACAATCGCCCCCCGATAGGGCACCGAATCCTCCAATGCCGCGCATCCTCCGAGTACCGCCGGCAGCACTGCCCACAGCATCCGCCGTTGCCAACCATTTCTCCACATAAGTCAACCTTTCCTTCCGGCCGTTGCCACCAAGCGAAGCCCCGGACTTTTATCGGCCGGGGCCCTCGCTCATTTTCAATCGGTGATGTCCTGATGCTCGCGAACCGTGCCGTCGTCGAGGTCGTTGTTGATCGACGGATTGGCCTCCCGCGCCAGCTTCATCTCCTTGAGTTTCCTGAACAGGCGGTACAAATCGCGGGAACTGCCCCAGCTGAACCAGACGGTAGTCACCACGCCGACCACCAGGTTCATCGGCAGCGTGTAATAGCACCACCAGTTGAACCACCCTTCCTCGCCCCACTGCCAGAAAGTCGTGTTGCAGATCAACTGGAAGAGGAACAGCAGGAAACCCCAGCCGGTCCACAACAGCACCGACCAGGCCAGAATGCGGTCGCCGCGGGTATATTCCGAGGTGATGCCGAGCAGGCTTTTCCATTCGAAAATTTTCTCCTTTTCGGCTTCGACCACTTCCTTGTCGGCATTTTCAGCCACGAAATGTTCGAGATTGTATTTGCCGCGATGCAGCATTTTGTCAAGGTTGAACGGCCGCTTGCAGGTCAGCAGCGACAGGATGATATAGCTGCTCAGGCAGATCAAAATCATCAGGAAGTAAATTTCGGTGCTGGTGATCGGGAATTTGATCGGGAATTTGTCCGGTCCGACTTCCCAACTGACGATCGGCAGCGCGTTGCCGATGCTTTCCAGCGACGAACGCAACCCTTCAAGCATACCCGGCGCATTTTCAAACAGGAACGGATAAATCGGATCTTCCCAGTAGGTTTGCAGCAGGAAGCCGCCGCAGCCGAGCACGCAGGAAAGAATCATCGCCGCATAAGCGCCGTAAACGGTGCCGCGTTTCCAGTAAAGACCGCCGATGATGCAGGCGCCGGCGCCGCCGAGGAAAATCGAACCGGTCATATTGAAGAACTGAATGATATAATCGACCTGTCCGAAGAAGAAACTGAACGTCCAGGCGAAAACAGCGATAAAAAAGATACCGCCTCGCAGCACCCATAACTGGGCGGTTGGACTGATCGGCGCATCATCGCCGACAATCACACTTCGAATCGGCAGGATGACGTCCTGGACCAGAATCGTGCCCCAGCTGTGCATATAGGTCGTGTCGGTACTAATCAGCAGGAAAAGCATCAGCGCCATGAAGAGACCGGTGATGCCGATCGGCAGGATGCTGCGCAGCGCCACCGGCACCAGCATCTGGTTGCGGATCGTCTCAGTGGTCGCCTGGCTGTCGAAATTGATCCGGTCAACCAGTTCGGTCTGGACGGCGTCGGCTTTCTCTTTGTATTTCGGATGGTGCATGAACGTATAAGCGCCGATCACCAGCAGCATCACCATCAGCGTCGTGAAACCGCCGCGCCACATGCCGAGCACGCCGGCCATCTTCTGTTCGTGCGGATTGGCCGCCGAACAGTAATAGCCCTGGTTGCCGAGCCAGGCGTTGCGGCCATAAACCGCCCCGAAAAGGCCGATCATCACATAGAGGATATTGAAAGAAGTCAATTTCCCGACGTTGAACGGATTGAAGAAACTCATCCCATCCGGCCGGTCCATCACCGCTTCTTTAATGTCGGAAATCGAGAAAAAGTAGAGGATGGTGATGACGACAATCGCGTAAATGACGTAACTGAACAACCCCTGGACGCAATCGGTGACCATCGTCGTCAACTGGCCGCCCAGCAACACGATAATCAAGGCAAACGAAAGGAAACCGGCCATCAGCAGGCCGAATACCGGCCAGTTCATGCCGAAAAATTGGACATAATCCGGCAATTGGCAGTAGTACATCAGGAAACGGCCGCCGACCGCCGGAAACAGCGCGTAATTCAGCAAACCGGACAGGAAGGCCAGGAAACCGGCCAGAATCCGGAAGCCGCGCGAATAGCGCATTTCAAAGAACTGGGCCATCGTCATGGCCCGCGTCTCCCGGTAGCGGTAAATGACGAACCCGGTCAAGGTCAGAAACAACGTGACGATGGCGCCGAACTGTCCCCAGAAATCCAGCGCATAACCGGATTTGTAATTGTATTCGAAAAGTGCGACAACTGAAATCAACCCCATGCCGGCGGTACCGTCGGCGACGCTGAGCAGATAACGTCCCGCCACCCGCCCGGCGGCCAGAAAATCGGAAACGTTATTGACGTACTGCTGGGCCTTCAAGCCGATGATTATTACAACGATCAACGGGATGCCGACCATCATCCAGTCAATCCAGGTCATTGTCGCATGCACTTTTCACACCTCCTTGTTTTTCAACTACTCTTGTTTGCTATTTTCAATTCGATTTTCTTATAGAATAATAGCGGCCCGGCAGTTGCACGACCAGGCCACTCATTTCCAATTCGATCAGCAACGGCAGCAACAGAGCCGAATCCAACTCGCAACCGATCACCAGTTGATCGAAATTGGACGTCCCGCTGTCCCGCAAAAAAGTGAGAATTTTCTGTTTTTTGCCGTCCGGACTGCCAGCCGGAAACGGCGAAGCGCCGGCGGACGGCGGCGGCTGGTCAAACAGGTCCGGCTGGAGATTCAAATCCTCCAGGATATCGGTGAAGTGATCGAGCAGTCTGGCCCCCTCTTTGATCAACCGGTGGCACCCCAGCGCCTGCGGATTGTCGATATGGCCCGGCACCGCGAAGAGCGGTTTGCCCTGTTCATTGGCGATCCGGGCGGTAATCAGAGCGCCGGAATCCAATCCGGCCTCGACGACCAGCACCGCCCGACTCAAACCGGAAACAATCCGATTGCGCCGCGGGAAAGACTGGCGGCTGACCGGAAACAGCATCGGAAATTCACTGATGACCGCACCGCCGTTTTCGACGATCCGCCGGGCCAGCGGGACGTGTTCCTGCGGATGGACGCGGGCCAGGCCGCCGCCGAGCACGGCGACGGTGATGCCGCCGGCCTCCAGCGTCCGCAAATGCGCCGCGGCATCGACCCCGAACGCCAAGCCGCTGATCACCAGCCAGCCGGCCTGGACGGCTTGCTCGGCCAGCGCCTGAGTGCATTGCCGGCCGTAAGCGGACATCCGGCGGGAACCGACGATCGCCACCGCCCGGTCCCAATCCGGCGGCAACGAACCGCGGACATAGAGGCACAGTGGCGGATCATGGATGCCGCGCAGCAGTTCCGGGTAATCGTCATCGAACAACGTCGTGATACGGACGCCGGCCTGTTCGGCCAACGCCAATTCATCGGCCAGATTGATTTTCTGAACATGGCCGGCGATGTTGTCGGCCAGCGTGGCGCCGATGCCGCGCAATTTTTCCAGCGATTGGCGCGATTGCGCCAGGGCGGCGGCCGGGGAGCCGAAAGCCTCGACCAGCAATTGGTAACGGGCGTAACCGATGCCGGGAATCATATTCAGAACAATACAGCCGTCACGATCCGTCACTTTCCTTCCCCTCTCAAGACAACACTTTTAAAATTGTTTCGGCGGGAACTTCATCGCAAATCTCGGCCGAGCCGATCGCCGATGGCAAAATCAATTTCAAGCGTCCGGAAATATTTTTCTTGTCGCCGAGCATCGCCTGATAAATCGCCGGCGCCGTCAAGCCGGCCGGCAATTCGGTCGGCAGCCCCAGGCGGCGCAGCAGCCGACGCTGCTTTTCCACCGCTTCCGTCGGCAGCAT
>OJMH01000979.1_pt1 | contig 32325 bp, 28 predicted proteins | sample 1597111 | NCBI WGS metagenome assembly OJMH01 (sample SAMEA2452115, study PRJEB22498) | human gut metagenome | reverse complement strand
ATCATTGCTTAACCTCAAAATGTAAAATCTATATTTAAGAATATATTTTACATATGTAAAATTGTCAAGCAAAACAATTTAGATTTTACATTTTTATAAATGTAAAATTAGGGTATAGTTTATTTTTACTGCTGATAATTTTTTTAATAAATTCTTTATGTGAAAAAGCCTTCTAAACTCTAAATTAACTCTTCCTCCTTATAATTGCTTAAAATTATTCATCTGTTAGGATAAAAAAATGACCAAGGAACAAGAGAGAGCAGAATTACACAGAGTTATTTGGCAAATTGCCAATGATTTGCGAGGCAGCGTTGACGGTTGGGATTTCAAATCCTATGTACTGGGAATTCTGTTCTATCGTTTTATCTCTGAAAATATTACAGCTTACATTAATAAGTTGCAGCAGGAAAGCGGTATTGCTGACTATGATTATACCAAAGAAACTGATGAAAACGCCGAAACAGCCAGAGAGTATACCGTTTCTACCAAAGGTTTTTTCATTTTGCCCAGTGAATTGTTTCAAAATGTACAGAAGAAAGCCAAAAATAATCCCAATCTCAATGAAACATTAAGTAAGGCGTTCCGCGATATTGAAGCCTCCGCACAGGGAACGGCAAGTGAAGACGATTTCAAAGGACTATTCGCTGATATTGATGTTAATAGCAATAAATTAGGAGCAACTGTTCAAAAGAGAAACGAAAAGCTGGTTAAGATTTTAGCTTCTATCAATGAATTAAAGCTTGGCAATTTTACCGATAATACCATAGATGCTTTTGGTGATGCTTATGAGTTCCTGATGACAATGTACGCCAGCAGTGCAGGAAAATCAGGAGGTGAGTTTTTTACGCCGCAAGAAGTTTCTGAACTTTTGGCAAAAATTACATTGGTTGGCAAAACATCGGTAAACAAGGTTTATGACCCTGCCTGTGGTTCGGGTTCGCTACTGCTGAAATTTGCCAAAATTTTGGGGCAGGAAAATGTAAAAGACGGATTCTATGGTCAGGAAATTAACATTACAACCTACAATCTCTGCCGCATCAATATGTTTTTGCATAATATCAATTATGCAAACTTTAATATTGCTTTGGGTGATACCTTAACCGACCCCAAACATTGGGATGATGAACCTTTTGAGGCAATTGTTTCTAATCCTCCATATTCAATATCTTGGGCAGGAGACAGTAATCCCATTTTAATCAATGACCCGCGTTATTCTCCCGCGGGTGTTTTAGCACCACGAAGCAAAGCAGACCTTGCTTTTACAATGCATATGCTTAATTGGCTGGCAGCAGACGGAACAGCGGCAATCGTAGAATTTCCAGGGGTTTTATATCGCGGCGGTGCGGAGCAGAAAATTCGTAAATATCTAATTGACAACAACTTTGTTGATTGTGTAATTCAGCTTCCTGCCAATTTATTCTTTGGCGTGAGTATTGCAACCTGCATCATCGTTTTGAAGAAAAGCAAGAAAGACAATGGCGTTTTATTCATTGATGCCAGCAATGAGTTTGTTCATTCAGGTAATAAAAATAAACTTTCTGATGATAATATTGCCAAGATTTTGGATACTTACATTAAAAGAGAAGACGTTGAACACTTCTGCAAATTGGCTAAAAACGATAAAATCGGCGAAAATGATTATAATATCTCCGTTTCTTCCTATGTTGAGCAGAAAGATACCCGAGAAAAAATTGATATTAAGGTTTTAAACGAGCAAATCAAGCAGATTGTTGCCAAGCAAACCGAGCTACGCCGACAAATAGATGCTATTGTAGCAGATTTGGAAGGAGTGGCATAATGACTAAAAAAAAGGAAGTTACAATCAGAAGCTCCGCCGCTGAATATCTTACATTTATTACTGCTACGGGAGAGAGCGATATTGAGGCAATTTATGCTGATGAAAATGTATGGCTAACACAAAAGATGATGGGTGTTTTGTATAATGTGGAAACAAATACAATTAACTATCATCTTAAAAAAATTTTTAGAGATATGGAGTTAGATGAAGATTCAGTTATTCAAAAATTTAGAATAACTGCCGCTGATGGAAAAACATACGAAACAAATCACTATATTTTAGGAGGGATAATATGAGGCTAAGTGACATATTATCAACTAAACCATCAGCAGATTTTAAACCAGTAGATGGGTTTTTAGATGGAAAGATTCTGAATAGAGGAAAGTTGAAAAAAATTGATGTCGGAAACATACAAATAGATTTCTTTTGTAGGAAGTGCAATAAGATGCAATCTTTTTGCTTGTACAATCCTGTCAAACCTTGCGCCGTTCACTGCATCGGAATAAACGAAAAAATGATAAGCATAGACTGCGTCTTAACTTGTTTGTTTTGTGAAAGTTCAATTCCTGTTTGGTTTTTAATTGAAAGCGAAAATGAAATTCATTCTATGAATCCCAAAGTTAGAATAATCAAATATTCAGATAAATTGTCAGAAAGCGTCAGTTACAGACCTACTTCAAAATATCTTGAACTATTTGATGCCGCGGATAAGGCTTATAGAGAAGGATTAGGTGCAGGAGCAATTATATACTTGCGAAAGATATACGAGGCAATTGTAAGTGAAATTGTTAAAAAATATAATATCAATAAGGCTTTGAGTTTTAAGGAAAAATTAAAAGAAGCTAACGAAAAAGCACATATAATTCCACACGGATTGGACGATAGAAAATATGAACTATTTCAAGAGTTAAGTAATATTATTCACGGAGAATTTGATGATAAAACAGCATTAAGCGAATATCCCCCGTTAAAAGAATTAATAAGTTCAATAGTTGAGAATATTCAAACCGCAGACAGATTAAAAGAACTCAGAAAAGTTTTGAAACTATAAGGAAGTGCAAGATGAGTAAGATTGACGACTTAATAAAACAATATTGCCCGAATGGTGTAAAAAGTGAAGAGCTTAGAGCTGTTTGTAAATTTCAAAATGGTTACGCCTTTAAAAGTTCATTATTTAAAACCGATGGACTGCCAATTCTTAGAATTACAAACATTCAAAATAAAGGCATTGATGTTTCTAATTTAGTATATTTTAATATTGAAGATTATGATACGGATTTAGAACAATTTAAGGTGGTGGAAAATGATATATTAATTGCTATGTCAGGTGCCACAACAGGAAAAATCGGCATAAGCAAATCAAAAGAAATTTTTTATCTTAACCAACGTGTGGGAAAATTTATTCCCAACAAAAAAGTATTATTGAATGGATTTCTTTATCATTTCATACAAACAAAATCTCAGGAAATTTTAGCAATTTCAAAAGGAAATGGAGCCCAACCTAATTTAAGCTCAGAAAAATTAAAAAAAATTAAAATCCCTGTTCCACCATTGCCTGTGCAGGAAGAGATTGTGAAAGTGCTGGATGCTTTTACCGCGCTGGAAGCGGAGCTGGAAGCGGAGCTGGAAGCGGAGCTGGAAGCGCGCAAGCGTCAATATGAGTATTATCGCAACAAACTCCTAACTTTTGATGAAAATACAACGGGGGGGGGTATTGATTGGAAAATACTATCAGAAGTATTTGATATTAAAAATGGATATACCCCCTCAAAAGCCAATAAAGAATTTTGGAAAAATGGAACAATTCCGTGGTTTAGAATGGAAGATATAAGAGAGAATGGAAGAATTTTAAATGATTCTATACAGCATATAACGCCACAGGCAGTAAAAGGAGGTAAATTATTTCCTGCAAACTCAATTATTGTTGCAACAACAGCCACTATTGGTGAACACGCTTTAATAACTGTTGATTCGTTAGCGAATCAACAGTTCACTTGTTTATCAAAAAAAGTGAACCGTTACAATGAGTTAGATATGAAATTCTTTTATTATTATATGTTTGTTATTGATGAATGGTGCAAAAATAATACAAATGTATCAGGGTTTGCTTCGGTAGATATGAATAAATTTAAAAAACTAATGATTCCCATTCCTCCAATAGAAGAACAGGAAAGAATTGTTGCAATTTTAGATAAGTTTGATAGCCTTGTTAATGATATTTCAGAAGGTTTGCCAGCCGAACTCACTGCTCGCAGGCAGCAATATGAATATTACAGAAATAAACTACTGACTTTTGAAGAGGCTGCCTAATATGGATTTTTTAGATGGAAATATTTGTAAAGAATTAAGGAAAGTTGTTAATTCATCAAGAATATTCCATCGCGATGAACAAGAGAAGCGCAATTACAATCTTATCTGTGCGGTAATGGATAGAGTAGACGATAGTGTTGAATTTTTAAACCAATACAATACATCTTCTCAAAATATGAACGATATTATGCTTTTTATGCTCCATTCTTGTATTATAAAAGATGCAGTACAAGAAACAATGGAACAACTTAAAATTAAAGACGAACAAAAAGAAATAAAAAAGCATTTTATGAATGTTTGTGCAGACGCGCCATTATATTTAATAGGTGATAACTGTCCAACTGATATTAAATTTTTTGAATATTTAAGAGCTCTCATATTTGCCCATCCTCTTAATACTAGCCGAGCTCCCTTTCTAAAAGAAAAAAACGAAATACATTATTCGCCATTTCTTTTATCTGATTTTAATAATTTAAAAAAAGATTGCATTGGCATCCTTGTTTATTCTAACCAACAGTCTGCAACAAAAACACTGTACGTCCCTTATGATTCATTGAAATCTTTTATAAAAAACAGATATGAACAGCTTATATTAGTCAAAAATGAGTTAGAAAGAAGAATAGAAAACAAAAAAGAAGAATGGAAAAGAAAGAAAATAAACAGAAATCAACCAGACATACAGATATTGCAAGAAGTTTATGATACTCTTAATGACAGATTTTGTGATACTTATGAGATAGAGTGCGTTATAAAGTTTTTAAAATATGAATCAGAAAATAGTAAGAATAAGAATTCTATACAACGAATAAGAAATACTATAATTTCATTGATACCTCAAATTTGTGATAGTGTTGACAATTTAGATTATGATAAATTAGCAAATATAGTAGATGAGATAATATACGCTTATCCCAAAAACACTTATCAAACGTTTGGTTATGATAGAGAAAAAATATTTTCATATTTAAATGAAAATACAAATACAGATAAAATTTGGGGATTACAGCGTGCTCAAAGTTTTTCTAAACAATTCGCTAAAAAATGGGTAGATATTGATGTAGAAACAATGTCATATGATGAAATAAAATTATTGACTATCACTGCTTGCTACTTAGAATTACAAGCAGAAAAGGAGAATAATAATGAACAAAATTAGTGTCGTTGCGGAAAATCCTGAAAGCACGGTTGTTGCCGAATATCAGGGGATGAAAAACAAACAGACCGAATATCAATCCGAGGCAGACCTTGAAAAAGCGTTCATTAAACAACTGCAAAATCAGGCATATGATTATTTGCCGATTCATTCCGAAAAAGACCTGATTGATAATTTGCGCCATCAACTGGAAAAACTAAATGATTATCACTTCACTGACAAAGAATGGGATACTTTTTTTAAGCAGGAAATTGCCAATCCTAATTTCGGTATTAAAGAAAAGACCAAGGTTATCCAAGAAGATTACAAAAAAGTTCTTTATTATGAAAAACCCGTTGATAACTACCAGTTTCGCAATATTTTACTGATAGATAAAGACAACATCCACAACAACACTCTACAAGTTATCAATCAGTATGAAGCGGATGAAGGCAAAAGAGCCAACCGTTATGACGCAACTGTTTTGATTAATGGTCTGCCTTTGGTGCATATAGAGTTAAAACGCCGCGGTGTTGATATTAAAGATGCTTTTAACCAAATTAACCGTTATCAAAACGATAGTTTTTGGGCAGGAAGCGGTTTATATGAATTTGTGCAGATATTTGTTATCTCAAATGGCACTTATACCAAATATTACAGCAATACCACCCGTCAATCTCATATCAGTGAAAACTCGGGAACATCTTCAAAAAAAGGCAAAAAGACCAGCAACAGTTTTGAATTTACCTCTTGGTGGGCAGATAGAAAAAACAAACCGATTATTGATTTAATTGATTTTGCTAAAACATTTTTTGCCAAACACACAATTTTAAACATTTTAACCAGATATTGCGTTTTTACATCTGATGAAATGCTGATGGTAATGCGTCCTTATCAGATTGTGGCAACTGAAAGCATTATCAATAAAATCAATATTTCAAGTAATTATAAACAATACGGGACAGTTGATGGCGGTGGATATATTTGGCACACCACGGGCAGCGGAAAAACGTTATCCTCTTTCAAAACGGCACAACTCGCTCAAAATATGGCGATTATTGACAAGGTTTTATTTGTGGTGGACAGGAAAGACCTTGATTACCAAACAATGAAAGAATATGATAAGTTTGAAAAAGGAGCAGCCAACAGCAACACCAGCACGGCAGTTCTGAAAAAACAGCTTGAAATGCCCGATGCTCGCATCATCATTACCACAATTCAAAAACTAACCTGTTTCATCAAACAGAATAAAGAGCATCCCGTCTATAACCAACATATTGTGATAATTTTTGACGAATGCCACCGAAGCCAGTTTGGTGAGATGCATCAAACCATTACAAAAGCCTTTAAGAAATATCATCTGTTCGGCTTTACAGGTACGCCGATATTTGCCGAAAATGCTTATACTGGTTGTAAATCAGACCTTAAAACAACGGCCCAGTTATTCGGAGAACAGTTGCATACATATACAATTGTTGATGCAATCGCTGACAAAAACGTTCTACCCTTTCGTATTGATTATATCAGTACAATGAAAGAACAAGAAAATATTAAAGATTCCAAGGTTTGGGATATTAACCGCGAAAAAGCCCTTGCTGCCCCTGAAAGAATATCTCGTATTGTTTCTTATATTCTGGAACATTTTAACCAAAAAACAATGCGCAATGATAGGTCTTACAGTTATAATATTTTGACCAATGTTGCCGATATTGCCAAAGCAAAGAATCGCAAAGATATTGATGAAATTAAACAAAAAGTTCGGCTGACAGGATTTAATTCCATTTTTGCCGTTTCTTCCATTCCGTTTGCCAAACTTTATTATGAAGAATTTAGAAAACAAATGGCTGAAAAACCTTTGCAAAAACTCAAAGTTGCAACCATTTTCAGTTTTGGGATGAATGGTGATGACAATTCCGATGACGGCGTATTTGATGAAAATCCAGAAGATACCAGCAGGTTGGATAAAAGTGATAGGGATTTTCTTGAAAGTGCAATTAATGACTACAACAAAATGTTTGGGACATCTTACGACACATCAAGCGACAAATTCCAAAATTATTACAAAGATGTATCTATGCGGATGAAAAACCGCGAAATTGACCTGTTGATTGTGGTCAATATGTTCTTAACAGGCTTTGATGCTACAACTTTAAATACCCTGTGGGTGGACAAAAATTTAAGAATGCAAGGACTGTTGCAGGCATTTTCAAGAACTAACCGTATTTTAAATGCTGTTAAAGCCTTTGGTAATATTGTATGTTTTCGCAATTTGGAAGAAGCAACCAACAAAAGCCTTGCTTTGTTTGGAGATAAAGAAGCTGGCGGTATCGTATTGCTCAAAACCTTTGCTGAATATTATAATGGTTATACCGATGACAAAGGGAAATATGTCAAAGGTTATAAAGAACTGATTGATGAATTAAAAGAGAATTATCCTGCTGGTGAGCTTATCATTAGTGAAAAAGAAAAACGAAGTTTTGTTAAACTATATGGTGCAATTCTGCGATTAAAAAATATTCTATCTTCATTTGATGAATTTGCAGGAAAAGAAATTTTATCCGAACGCGATGTTCAAGATTATCATAGCCAATATCTACGGATTTATGACGAATTGCGCCCACAAGGCAAAGAAAAGGACAATGTTAATGATGACCTTGTTTTTGAGATTGAACTGATTAAGCAGGTTGAAATCAATATTGATTATATCTTGATGCTGATTAAAAAGTATCACGAAGGTCATATGGAAGACAAAGAAATCAAAGTTAGTATTTTGAAATCCGTTGATGCCAGTATTGAGTTACGCAGCAAAAAAGACCTTATTGAAAACTTTATTGATTCGCTCACACCAAGCAGCAATGTTGATGAGGATTGGAAAAAATATGTTAATGAACAGAAAATAACAGAGCTGAATAAAATTATTGAAGAAGAAAATTTAAATAAGGAAGAAACCTACAAATATGTCAACAATGCCTTCAAAAATGGTTATGTTCAGGAAAACGGAATACAAATTAATAAGGTTTTACCTCCACTGCCGATTATTGACCCGCAAAAAAGACGGCAAAAAAAGAGAGAAACCGTTATTCAGAAAATTATCGCATTCTTTAATCGCTTCCGCGATATTTCCACTTGCGGAGTGTAAATTATAGTTATGGATGATAATGTAAAAAAATATAAAAAAATTTTGTATTTACTGATAGAACGTACTCAATATATTGATTTTGAGCTACATAGCCCCATACAGCACGCAACAGTTTCTTTTTATAAGAAAATGATATCATCTGCAAAATCTGTATTGCATCTTTATAATGATTATTACAATGCCTGCATTTTAGCTTCTCATATGCTGGAAGGTCTCATTATACTTACGTGGATGTTAGATAAACCCAAAGAAAGAGTTCGCCAATATGCAGATTTTGGAACAATAGAATTTTTGGAAGGATTACATATCCATCCAGAAGAAAAAGACGATATTCTGAATTTTATAAAGAAAAATAATCTAAAAAGATTATTAAAAAAAGATATTCAGGGACAGGAATTAACTGATGAGGTTTTACTAAATCCCAAAAATTACTATAATAAATGGTACCGCCCAGAAGTCAAAGACATTAGCGATATCGTTCAAAAACTTACAAATAATGGTAATCATCCCGAGATAACCAATATTAAGCACAGTTATGACAGATTCTGTGCATATAAGCACTATGCGCCGTATGTAATGATGCCTAGATATGGAACGAGTATGAATATACCAAATTGTGATGAATTTCTTGCCATATCAATAAGTCTGCAATGCTTATATATTACCTTTATGTATGTAAATCTATACCAATTCAACAAAACAGACATACAAGATATTACTCAAAAATACAGCAGGCTTACAGATTTTTTCCCTATTAGATAGGCGATGAGAAAGATGTGCTTATACAAAGATAGTTATATTATATATTCACATTTTCTTCACATAGGAATTTTAATGCGATAACACATTGATAAAACAATATAAAAATTAATATTATTTAACCAAACGCTAATGTTAGTTATTAAATTACAAAAACCTTATTTTAGAAAATGACCAATATTGGGTATTTTCTAAAATAGGAAGCTGCCCACCATACTAAAAATACCAAATTATAACTGAGAAGCTCTCGTCTTGATAATCTCTATAATCTTATCATAAACGGGATTATAAATTTTTTCAGCAATCGTTATTTCTTTCAGTTTTTCTGCCTGCGATATGATTTCTGCTGACAATTTATCCAAAATGTCGTTAATAAGCTGATTCTTAATACCAAGTTCTTTCGCCATTACCATAAAATTGTTTCTGGTAATTCTGTCTGGTTCATACTCTCCGCCGACAGCCATTGACATTTCTTTGGCAAGCTGCGGATAAACTTGCGTAGATACCAAATCATACAACGGAGCTAATACATATCCATTTTCCGTGTGCAGATAGGAAAAGTTCTTTCCGTGGGCATCTGAATTGCCAATTAAGAAGTTGAAAACAACACTTTTCAGAAAATGCAATTCGTCTTTTGCCTTGTTTGCCAGATTATTATGAATAAATTGAAAACATTGTTTAACACTTGGTCCACCCTCGGTTCTCTGATATTTTTTATTAGACAACCCCAACCCCTGACAAAAATCTTCCTGCTGGATTCGCTCAATGGTATCCAATCGGTCAAACCGTTTCGTCATATAGGCAGTTACTGAACCAAAATCTTTAATTCTGCATTCAGCAACATTTAATCCGACCAGTCCTGCTAACTTCATACAAAAATATTCATTATAAATTAAATCTGGAAAGTTCTGATTCTCAGGCTTTAAAATCCAAGTAGAGATATACTTATCTGACGGCTTGTAATACTTGTTATCATCAGGAAAAATCGTCAATGCCAGTTTTTCCTGTGCACCAGCAAGCGACAAACGAATACCTTCACCCGTCAATAAAGGAGTTTGCGAAAGTTTGCTCAAAAGGGATGCCAGCTCATCTTCTGATATTTCTTCCAACGTATCATTAAAAACTGGTGTCATATCTTGCGGATAAAGGGAAACCGCCCCTGCACATTCTCCTCCTAACTCTCTTAACAAGGCAAAAGGATTATTAAGAGAAACCTGTTTTATCTGGGAAATTTTTTTGACCACATCGCCTTCTGGCAGTAAATTAGAAAAGAAACTTCGTGTTTCCTTATCACCAAAAGCTTCTTTCTGCAAAGGAAGCTGATAGGCAATAGATTCTGTTGCATCATCCAAATATTTGAAGCTCAATCTGGAATTATGCTCTTTCAAAACCCCGACTTTTTTGTTATGAAAATAGACATCAAGCAAATTCATTGATTTTCTCCGTCAATTTTTAATTTAATTCCCAGCATATCCAGAACATATAACACCTTGCCAATCTGACAGGTTTCTTTGCCCGATTCTAAATCAACAATAAACCGCACACCGACATTGCATAAACCAGCTAACTGCGGTTGGGTTAATTTTTGCTCTTTACGTTTCTTTCTTATTATATCTGCCAAATCTTTTGTTTTCATAAATTTCCCTATCGGTAAATTTTTACCACAAAGAAAACCTTTAAAATAAAAAATTTCCCTATCGGTAAATATACACTATTAAACTACAAAATGTCAATAAAAATTTCCCCATCGGTAAAATTTTGCAAACTAATTTTATTTCACCAACTATTGCATCGTCTAATAATCTCCGCAATTTTTGCGGAGATTGACGCACTTATTCTCCGTAAACTCCATTCAACCTTCGTTTTTCCACCCGTTTATATCAGAAGTTTCATCAACTATGGAGTTCAACAATTCGTCAACTCTGGTGCACCAGATTAAAACCCTTGCAAGTCAAGGGTTTTAATGTTTTTAAATTCTTTCGGCATGAACAATATAAATTTCTTTCAAATCAACCTCAAATAATTATTGACTTTAAACAAAAGTTCTATTATTTGTATATATGGTTAAAGTTAAGCACACCTCCCTCATGGTGTGCTCTTTTTGTATCCCTCCGCCAACGCTGGCAAAACGGCCATTTCCGGATATGTCCGCCCCTAATACTTCGCCTTGTACATCTCCAGACACTTCGCCATATCCAAAAACGTCTTCATGTGCCGGTGGCACGTTATCGGCTCGCGCGGTGCCTCAATATAGACATATTCAGTCCTGGCGCAGCTGCAGAGTAACAGCATCAGCAGGCAAAGGGCTGTCCCAATCAAAACCGCCCTCTTTAGCCTGTGCGACGCGCACCTTCTCCGCCGCTGCTGCCTCCTCAATCTCGCACAATCGCTTATCGGCGTCCAACGCCCTTTCATCTCGTTTCGCAATTTCCGCCTCCAAAAATGATGTTTTCCCAGACAGGGCGCTCTTTTCGCCCTGCAATGCCGCAATCTCCCTGCCCCGCTCGATATACAGGCTCACCGAGACATACAGCGCCAGCAGCAGCCCCGCCACGGCGTATGTTAAAAATCTGGTCATATCCGCCTCCGTTTTTTGTATCAATCCGTCCCTCTGCCGACGCTTCGGACTCCCTCTCCCGGTACCTGAGGCTGCCGTCCCGCCGGTGCAGCCTCAGCGTCCGACACGCCGCTTTACGCTTTCGTCGCCGTCTTAAACTCGTATCTGCCCGCCTCATCGGTCGCCCCGGTGGCAAATCCGGTCAGGCTCAGCGACGACGCCATGCCGAACGTATCCGCATACCAGTCGTTTGAAGACGTCGCCAATTTATATATGCCCATGTTCCAATAAACCAGCGTCTCCGTCCGCTTTCTGTACCCGACCACCGCCGACGTCAAATCTTCCGAGAGCGCCAGGCAATATGCCCCGTCATCGGCAATCACGCCCTCTGTCGGCACCGCAATGCCGATATTCAGATTGTCAAACGCCTTTGCCGCCGCGTCCCATTTAAAGGCATACACCGCCGTATGGCTGCCCGCCGTCAGAAGTTTCGTATCGTTGTTGTACTGCACCGAGCACAGCTGCCCCGTCAAAGCCTGCAAATCTGTCTGCAAATCGTCGGCCTCTTCCAGCGCGTAATTTTCGCCGATTTTAAAAATCGCCAGTTCCGTCGGTTCATAATTGTTTTGCTTGGAGCCGCGGTTGCAGATGAAATAGTCCCCCGCCTCAAGCCCCGTCGCAAACATGACGGGATAATTGTCCTTAACAAGCGTGCTGTTTCCGGAGCCGATTTCCCGCGGCGTCCCGAAAAACTTGTCAAAATCATAAAATTTATAGTTTCCCTCCCCGTCGGCAGCAAACATTTTCCCATCCAGCATCAATGCGGAATAAAGATAGCCGCTAAACCCCGTTAACGGAAATTCGCCGAGCGAATTCGCCAGCGTAAAGCTCCCGGCCGCAACCCACTTCAGCACGTTTCCGCTCCCCAGATACAGGCCGGCGTAATTCGTGTATGCGTCTTTCGTAACCGCCGAAGAATAAAGCCCCGTTGCATTGCCCGCATAGTTGGAAGCATACGCTATAACCTCCCCGCCGATAAAGCGGACAAAATTTCGCCCCGACGGCCCGGCGTTCAGGTCAGACGCCGTCCACGCCTTCGTTTCCGCATCGTAGGTAAACTGCTTGCGCTCCGTACCGCTCAGATTCACCACCCAGAAATTGTTGTCGGCGTCAAAAACCGGCGCATACTGCGTGCTGCTTCCGCCCGCATAATGCTGATACGCCGTATTCTCGTCCAGATTATGCCTGTTCAGCCAGGCCTTCGTCCCTCTGACAATCGTCGTTCCCGTATTGTTGACCGCAAAAACCGTTTCGCCGCCGTCTCCGCCTTGCAAAACCAAAGCATTCGTTGTTCCTTTCATTTTTCCTCCGTAATATTCGTCATAAAAACCATAAATTCCAAGAGCCTGCCCCGCCGCCCCGTCCCATGTTCCCCGCGGCTCCGTTCCACCCCGCTGCCGGCTCCGTTTCGCCTCCCGGCAGTTCCGTTTCGCCTCCCGTCGGCTCCATCCCATGTTCCCCGCGGCTCCGTTTCGCCTCCCGTCAGCTCCGTCCCATGTCTCCCGCCGGCTCCGTTCCACCCCGATGCCGGCTCCGTTCCACCCCGATGCCGGCTCCGTCCCCCCGCTGCCGGCTCCGTTCCACCCCGATGCCGGCTCCGTCCCCCGCTGCCGCGGCGTCAGGCCGTTATCGTCCGTTGCTCCTCCAGCGGTTTCCAATAGTCCGTCCAGCCGCCCGTGCCGCCGGAAGTTTTCGTCCGCAGAACCGCCTGCGCCAAATCCATGTCGCCGTTGAACGACGATGTGCCGTCATTGGAAAGCCAAAAAGGCTCTCCGCTTTTGAACACGTCCGTCTCCGTCTGCACCGCCTGTGTCCATGCCGCAGCCTCCGGCAGCGTATCCGCCGTATAGGCGCCGTTGTCCTCCAGAACATACAACGTCGACGCATACGCCCCTTTTTCCGCATCGTATATCATCTGCGCCCGCACCCAGTACGTCGTTCCCGCCGTTGCCGTGCCGCCGGTTTTCCGCGACCCGTCATAGATGCACCACGCCGCGCCGTAAAGCCCGAAAAAGGCGTTGGTTTCCGCGTTCCTGAAAACCGTATTGTATCCCGACGGCGTCTTCGGCGTTATCTTCGCAATAAATTCCACATCGCCGAAAAAGAATTCCGTTACCGGCAGCGTTTTGTCGGCAACAAGCCACATCCCGTCCGCAAACGCCGCCGTATCGCCGCGAAACGTAACGCCGCCTTCAACGCTGAAATGCACAATCGGCCACGGATTTGTAACGTGCGATTCGATAACCTTGTGCCCGATCCACACTTTCCCGTCGACAGCCGCCGCCGTATCAAACGCCGTCGTTTCCGCTTCCGCGTCGCAAAAGCAGTTCCAGTCGGCCAAAGCCCCGGCATCTCCGTCCAACGCGCCCGGCAGGATTTCCGAATAAACCGTATACGCTTTCCAGTACGCCTTGCCGTCAACCGTGATAAGCGAATTATGCAGGTCAATCGTCCCCGTCCACGCATTGTTGCCGGAATCAAAGCCGAAACACAATTGTGCCGCAGTCGTGGAATACTGCACGGCCGCCGAAACAACGCGGATAAATTCCTCCCCGTTCGCCGTAACCGTATATGCCGCCCCGTCCCAGCCGGCCTTGATGACATAATCCGTATCCGCCGCCAGCGCCTGTTCGGAAACGGCTCCGTCCGCAATATCCCAGGCCGAAGTCGAACTCGCCAGATACAGCACAAGGTGCCCCGCCGCGTCCGTGCAAAGCTGCGGCGTCGCCCGGTTCGTCGAATAATTGCCGAAAACATAGCTCTGGTCAGCAAACGTTTCCGGCGTATGGATTTTCACGGTAATTTCCCAGGGATACGACTGGTTGTAAAACGCCGTGTAAATGTTGTTCCCGCTCGTAATGTTGCGCAAAACGCCGTCTTCGCCGATGTCCGGGCTGCCTCTCCGGCTGAAATTGTCATAAACCGTATTCGCGTTGCGCAGAAAATACCGCTTGCCCGCAGGTGCCGCCACGCCCCTGTAGCCGCCGTAAGCGCCTCCGTCAGGCAAAATCCCCGCCGAAACGGAAAGGACCGTGCCGTCCTGCGTAATCGTAACCCCGTCGTAGGGCTCCAGCGCAACGTAGTCGACCGTATTCGCCGTTACCGATTTCGCCACCGTCTTGTCCCAGTAGCGCGCCTTGGTTATCTTGTACCTGAACGGCATTCCCGCATAAACCTTTTTGTCAAATGTCTTGTTATCTGTCGTCATTCTGCTTCTCCTGTAAATTCAAACGTGTCCGGTGCCGGCGTTACATTGACCTTCAGCGAAAGTTCCGGCAGCGCGCCGTTAAACTCAACCCGGCCGCCGGCGGTGTTCCCGGTAGCAAATCCCGTTACAAAACTCTCGCCCGCCAAATCGACCGTCCTTTGCGCATAAAGCCTGCCGTCGCCGTTCGCCAGAACATAGCCGTACGCGTCGCCCCTGTATCCGCCGGCAGCGGAGCTGGGATTGGTATGCGACACCACCGAAAGCAGCGACAAATCGTCCGCAAACACCGGCTTGTATATGCCGTAGTCCGGATTGTTCTCCGCCAGTTCCGCCGCCGTTTTTATCGGCGTAAACAGCTTGCCTTCGCGGTCGGCCGCAAACAGGTAAATGCCGTCCGCCGTGCCGATGCTGAGCGTTTTGTTGTTCGGGTTGTAAAGCCACCATGCGTTTGCCGACAGTGTTGCCAGATTCGCCGGCATATCCAGCGGCACCACCGCGTCGTTTTCGTCGACCGTAAACGTCTGCCACTGCACGCCGCCGCCGGTGTCCATGTTGGTTTCGGCGGACGGGCTGCAAAAGATGACCGCCCCCGGCCGCAGATCCGTCGCCATAACGGCAAAAACGCCGATATTGCCGCTCCACAACAGCACCGGGCTTGTCGGAACCGCCAGGTCGTACAAATAAGACGTCCCGGCGGAAACCCCCGGAAAAAGCAGCAGGCGCTTCGCTTCGGAATCGTAAATTCCCCGATAGGCGGTCTCAGCCAGCCCCGTAAACGTATACAGGGTACTGCCTGCCCTCTGCGCCTCATAGTCAAACTCCTGCAACACCGGCGCACTGCCCTGTTCCTTGTAAAGCCGCATTCCGCCGCCGAGATAAAAATCGCTTTCCTTGGCCGACAGATGCACCTCCCGCACCGTCAGGTCAAGGCGTGTGTTCGTCCCGCGCCCGCAGGCAAACATCTTGCCGTCGATAAAACTGTAATTCGCCAAAATATCCCAGCTGGCAAAGTGCCCCAGGCTCCCCCCGACGGCAAAAGCCCCGTTTTTGCAAAACGCCGGATAAATATGCCCCGTAGAATAACGGCTGTAAATCAGCATCGTCTTCCCGTAAAAGGCGGTGCTGGCACTGTACGTTTTTGAAGGCGTCTCCAAATGCTGCCTGCCCTCTTGCGTCCGCAGCCTGTTTGAGATATAAGCCTTTTCCCCGGCGCTCCAGCCGCTCTCTTCCCCGTTATAGGCATAGATAAGCGAAGTCCCTCCGCCGCGATAAACCAGCGCGTTCGTTGTTCCTTTCATGTTTCCTCCATAAAAAAAAGGAGCCGGCCCCACTGCCGCCCCCATAAAAAAAGCAGGCTCATCCGTCCCGCATTCTCATAACAAAAACAGCCCGGCATCATTCAGCCAAACCGCATTCTTATAACAAAAACAGCCCGGCATCATTCAGCCGAACCGTATTCTCATAACAAAAACAGCCCGGAAAACACCCGAGCCCGTCAGTATAATACAAAAGCCCGCCGCCTATGTCAATAGTTTCACCCCCCTCTTGAAAAATATTTTTCCTCGCCCCCGCCCGCCCCGCCACTCTCTGCCCCATTGCCCCTTTGCAAAAAAATACCCACCGGGTGAAAAAAAAGCTTGATTATTTCAAAATTATATTATATCTCATTCTTGTTTTGCACGACAGTGCCCGAAAGGTGCCCGCCCGCAAAGGCGGAAAATGCAGAACCGCGACCGCCCCGTATTACCGGCGGCAGAAGCGTAGATGAGCGCCATCCCGGCTGACCGGGACAAAGGCGTAAAAAGCGCCCCGGCACCCCGGAAGAAAGGCGCAGGATGTGCGGCCATGGCGGAATTGGTAGACGCGTAACGTTGAGGTCGTTATGGGCTAAGCCCGTGGAAGTTCAAGTCTTCTTGGCCGCACCAGAATTTTCTGTATTGTATTATAAACGGGTATCCGCAGCTGTTGCGGTTTTTGAAAAGCGCCGGAGGGCGCAGGGAGGGGCGATGCTGAGAATTTATCGGACCGAAGAAGACGGCAGGCTCACAAAACTCAAAAAAAACAAGATTCTCCCCATGACCTGGTGCTCGCTCGTCAACCCGAACGAAGAAGAGCTGCTGCAGGTATCAACCGTTTTGCACGTTGACTACGACCTCCTTAGCAATTCGCTGGACGCCGACGAGCGCTCCCGCATTGAGCAGGAAAAAAATTCGCTGGCCATCATCATCAACCTGCCGCTTTTGGACGACGAGGGCAATTTTGACACTCTCCCCTGCGGCCTGGTCATCACCCCAAAAAACTTCATCACCATCTGCGCCCGCGACAACCGCGTTATGAATTCGTTTAACCGTTCGACCGCCAAAACGTTCGACACCCGCGACCGCGCGCGCTTTATGCTGAATATTCTGTACAAATGCACCCAGTTTTATTTAAAGTACCTGAACATCATCAACAAGCGCACCGACGAACTTGAATATGCCCTGCGCAAAACCACTTCCAACAAAGAGCTTTTCCAGCTGATGGAAATCCAGAAGTCGATGGTTTATTTCACCACCGCGCTGAAAGACAACCACCTCGTGCTCTTAAAACTGCTGCGCCTGATGCGCACCCCCGCCGTCGCCAAACTCGCCGGCTTCGGCAATGACGACGCCGACCTCCTCGACGACGTGATTATTGAAAACAAACAGGCGATAGAAATGGTGGATATGCACCGTTCCATTTTGGAGGGCATGATGGACGGCTTCGCCAGCATCATCAACAATAACGTTAACCTGGTGATGAAATTCCTCGCCGCTATCACGATTATCCTCTCTATCCCGACCATGCTCGCCTCGTTCTGGGGTATGAACGTCCCGGTGGCATTCGCCGGCGACCCCAACGGCTTCTGGCTCGTGATGGGGATCTCCGCCATAGCAACCGTCATGACGATTATCTATTTCCGCCGCAAGGGAATGTTCTGACCGGCTTCTCCTCCTCCCGGTATTGCCTGTACCGCTGGCACTTGCCTGTGCGGCAGCTCCGCGGCACCGTCCCCTCTGCCCTCCTACACCTCCCTTCCACAGCTGCCCCGTACCCCCGCCCCCGCTGTACCGCCTGCACTCTGCATCTGGGCTTATGGTTGTGTCAAATCCTGTAACCTGTCCCCGCTGTACCGCCTGCACTCTGCGACTGCTTTTCTGCACTCTGCGGCAGCTTTCTTACACTCTGCGGCTGCTTTCCTACACTCTGCGGCGATAATACGGCACCAGTTCGTCCAACGCGCGGCACAACAGGTTCTTTATCTCATCGTTGAAATACAGCCGTTCCCGCGTGCTCGCCCCTTTCGGCGCCCGGATTTCCTTTTCTTCCAGCACGATTTTATACAGCACCGGCACAAACGGCGCCGACACCTTTTTCAGCGCCCGGCGGAAATTTTCCGCCCCGATGCCGGTCTGCCAGTCGTCCCAGCCGCTGCCGCCGTCGACTTTCGGCATTGCGTAATCGCGCACCTGCAGCTGTCCCTTCCCCCATTTCAGAAAATCCGCGTACAGCATCGTTCCCGCCAGCAGCCTGTCTTCCGCGCTGTAAAGCTGGCGGTATCCGTCCGCTATGTAATATTTTTTGCTGAGCCACCCCTGTTGAAAATACCTGCCCAGCAAACTCGGCTTTCCCGCCGCCTTCGCTTTATCTTCTGTCATCATCAGTGTCCTCCTTTCGCATAAACATAATCCAACACGCGGTCAAAATCCGCAAACAGGCCGTTTTCCACTGCCAGCCGGTATTTCCTCCCGCGCGAAAACGCCTTAAATTCCTCCTCGGAATACAGTTTTTTCAGCTCAACTTCCAACACATATTCCACCGCTTTGCAGTATGTCGGAAACAAATGGCGGCAGCGCCCGGCACGAATATCCTCTTCCATCAGATAGCTTTCCGGCGAAAGCGGCAGGCACGGCTTCTCCGCCTTTTTCGCCCGCGAATACAGATAGCTCCTGAACCGTGCCGGATTGGGCGCAAAGTTGGTATCCTCGCTCTTGCGGTAAGATTTGATTCCCGCCAGGATATCCCCTTGCGTGTATGGTTCCAGCATTTCCTCCCAGATTTCCGTTTCCAACGCCGACGGCCTGGCAAAATTCGGATATACCTGTTTGATGTTTAAGAAAAAATAGTCGCTTTTCTGACTCATGAGTTCCCTCCGTTAATGAGTGTTTGTTTAAGTTCAAATGTCCGGTCATAAAGTTAGTCGCGCATTTCTCCCCCGCCGCCCGGTTCCTCGCCCGAAACGCTGCCCGGCGCCTCGCCCGAAACGCTGCCATTTCCGCCGCAACCGCTCTCGTTGCCCGTACCGTTGACACTGCCCGTGCCGTTGGCACTGCCTGTACCGTTGACACTGCCTGTACCGTCGGCACCGTCCGCATCACGCAGCACCCGTTCCTCAAGCTCCGACCAATACCCCTCGTCATCAACAGACGCAGCATCTTTTGCCGCCCGAAAGCCGTTCTTCGCCGCACCGTATCCCGTATCTGCCCCGCCGGTAAAACCGCCCGCCCTGTAACCGCCTGCCGGGCTTTCCGCCGCATAACCTGCCGCCAAACCTGTTTCCGCCGCTTCGCTGCAGGCACGCCGGTGCCAGAGCCGCACCGTTGCCTTCCAGTTTTTGATTGCCGTCCGCCCGACGCACCAGCCGTGGGAGTCATAAAAATCGACAAACGTCGCCGCATCGACTTTCAGCCCCTCCGCCGAAACAAACGCCTGCACTTCCGCCGCCGACGGCCGTTGAAAAACCGGCAGCGAAATTTTCCGTTCCGAAAATAAATTATTTTTATTATTTAAAATATTATTTTCTTTTGCTTCTTTTCTTTTGCCGCAGCAATGCTGAAGCAGCGGTTGAACATTGTTCTGATGTCCGCTGCCGCCGCCTGCGGCAGAAAAAGCGCCGCCCGCCGCCGCCGTGCCGTTCCCCGAAACCGCAGCTTTTTCAGCAGTTTCTTCAGCAGCATTTTCAGCAGCTTTTTCCGCAGCTTTTTCCGCAACATCTTCCGCCGTATTTGCAACCGCCGCATTCTCTGCCGTTGCAAACAAATCCGGCATATCGTCAGCCGCCCCGTCATCACCGCTGCTGCCCGCGTTTCCGCACCCGTTAACATTCCGCCGCCGTGCCGCGCCGCCTTTGGCGCCGATGTCGCGCATACGCTGCCGTTTCGCAGCCATATCCTGTTGCAGCAGCATAATATAGCGGCTGATGTTTGCTACCGTTTCGTCGACGGCGGATAAAGGCGCCCCTGTAACCGCCCCGCCTGCCGCATTCTCCGTTCGGACAGCCCCACCTGCCGCATTCTCCATTCCGACAGTACCGCCTGCCGCTCCCGTCGCGCAATCAAGCAGCATCTCCAGCAGCAGCCCCTTCTGTTCCCGGGTCAGCCCCGCAATAATATATTTGAGATTGGTATGAAAAATAATCTGATCCATTTGTTTCCCCGTTGCCACGAATTACCCCTCGCGCACAAGCCGGCCGCTCCCGGCAGCCTGCCCGCGCAATCCGCCGCCCGCGCCGAAACGCCGGCAGCCAGTCTCTCCGATAGTCCGATAAAAGTAGTCCAAATAGTCCGATAGTCCTGAAACGGCACCGCCGGTATTTTCCGCACACGGCGCCAAAGCTCCCGTCCCGAAACAGGGCTCAAACACCCGTCCCGCACACGGCGCCAAAGCCTGCCCCTGCATCCGGCTCCCTGCACGCTCCGCACACTCCCGCGCGCGCCCTGCATACAGCCTGATATATAACCCTGTATATACTGCAAAAATTGGGCTTGACTTTTAGGCACTTTTAATATATGATAATTAATACATTGTCAATATTAAAAAACATACTTGGCAAAAAAAATTATTCTGATAGCGTAGCATAAAAAGGAGATATTACTATGGCAGATTTACAAACAATCCGCAAACGGCTGGAAAAGTATATCTTGGACAGCAACCACACCTTTCGCGAAGTATCGCTGAAAATCGGGCGCAAGGACTCATACATCCAGCAGTATGTCAAATACGGCTTTCCCAAGCGGCTGAACGAAGTCGACCGCAAAAAAGTCTGCCAGCTGTTAAACATCAGCGAAAAAGAATTGATTGACGACGAGCTTCTGCAAAGCGGCGCCGCCCTGCCCCCGCTCTTTGAAAACGACGACCTGACCGGTTCGGCGGCGGATTTTGTGGCGATAGACATCTGCGCCGCACGCCCCGGAACCGAGCTCCGCGACAACGTCGTCGGGCGTATGGTGCTGAATTTTGCGGAATTCGGCAGCTGGTGCGCGGGCAACCCGTTCAGCCTGCGTTTTATCCGCCTCGACGGCGACTATATGGAACCGACGCTCCCCAACGGCAGCCTTGTTATGTTCGATTCCGGCGTCTGCGATTACAGCGGCGACGGCATTTATGTTATCGAAACCGGGGGCGACGTCCAGATTAAACGCCTGCAAAAAACCGCCGCCGACACCTACGCGCTGAAAGTCGACAGCCCCCGCTATCAGGATTTGTACCACAAAAAGAACAAGGTAAAAATCCTCGGCCGCGCCGTCTTCTGCCTTTCCGGCCGTCCGCTGTAACCCGCCGCGCCCTTGCCGGCTGAGCCCGTCCCTTCCGCCCGGTAAAATCCGCACGCACACCGGACCGCCCGCCGCGCCCGTCCCGAGTTATCAACATCGTCCATATATTCGGCTATATAATCAGCGCTTTTCTGCCGCATTTTGCCCATCGGCGCCAATGCGAAAATATTGAAATCAATATACGAAACACCTATATATTATGAAAATTAATATACAGAAAAGGAAAGTATATGAATATCAAGCAGAAAATCGCCCGCCTGAAACAGCAAATCCGCCTGCGCGAAACCGCCGATGACGGTTATTACCTTTCGCGCCAATACAAGGAAGACGCCCGCGCCCTCTATGAGCTGGAAAGGCAGCTCCCGCCTGCCGGCACGCCGCGGCAGCCGCCCCGGACTTAAAAGCCCCGTTCGCACAATTCCCTCAGCCAGCCTGCCCCGGACTTAAAACCGCACAGTCGTCCTTTTCCCCCTGTCTAAAACAGGCCGTTGCCTTTGGGGTAAAGATATTGGCGCAGTCTTTCGCCATACTCCCCGCATCCCGCAGCCGAGCCGTGAAAATCCGTATCTATAATATAGCCGTACCGGCTCACGACCACCTTAACCTGGCACGTTCCCTGCGCCACCTGTGTCCGATATCCAGACGTTGTGCCGTCGATAAACATCGTGCCGAACTGTAACGCCGTCATCGTCATATGCGTCGCTTCTTCATACGGCGACTGATAAGTGTAGGAAGTCGAATAATTCCAAACATAAACCGTCCGGTCGCGCAGACGCACCTCGTTGTCCGGATACCCCAGCACCGCAAACGCCGTCTGCACCGGCTGATTGCGCAGCGCCGCCAGCCCCTCCTCCATATATTTGAGCGTACACCCGCTTAAAAACAACATAAAAATCGCCATAATCCTTTTCATTGCCTTGCCCTCCGAATACAAAAAAACGGCTGCCTGACTATGAGGCAACCGGGAGTTTCACACCATGTTGTTAGAAGTGGTACCTATAACCTTTAAACCGAGATTTTGGACATACGTTATAAGCTCCCGGTCATATATGGATATAACAACAATCTCCGTGTTTTACAGAGCAATATCTATCACAATAATAACTAACAACACTGGGGTGAAAAACCCATACAAAAAATTATATATTAAATTACACAAAATGCAAGTAAAAAAATACCGCCTAAAAAGGCGGTCGGGGAGTTTTCACGCTTGTTGTTAGCAAAGCTCCCTTAACCTTCAGATATACGTTAAGGGCTCCCCGACCATAACAAAAACGGCCATAGCCGGGGATATTGTTACATAAATAAATTATATAACGTTAACGATACATATCCAATACCGCTAACAACAGAGTGTGAAAAATACTCGGGCAGTGTTTAGCCCCACTGCTTACAAACAGCATATAAACCTGTAACTCAAAAGTCAAATAAAAAAAGCCGCCCATACAGACGGCTTTTCTTTCGTTCGCCCTCCCGTTACGGGAAAGGCGCTAGTACGGGTGCTTCGCATAATACTCCTCCGCCACCGCCGGGAAATTTTCCTTGAGCAGCGACAGCGCCTCCCAGCACATGGAATGAAACGCGATGTATTGCCGCACGGCTTCCATTGCCCCCAGCTTGACCAGCTCGACTTCCGCCTGCCAGCACATGCCGTGTTCGGGACTGTAGCGGGAAATCAGTTCCTTTATCAGCTCCCCGTTGCCGCGGTTAATCAGCGCCACCTGCGCGTCGTCGCTGAGCCAATAGCCCGCCACGTACTTTTTAACCGCCGCCGGCGTCGCAAACTTGACAAAGCTCACGTCGTCCCGGTGCCGGAATTGCGTCAGGCAGTCGTCCAAACTCTTGCTCGCCAGCACTTTAAACAGCTTCTGTTCGTTCTCCGGCGCAAAGCGGTAACCGCCCATGCAATACAGATGTTCCACATGCAGCTTGAGCCATTCCGCGTCAAAATTGCGTTTCCACAACACCTCTTGCGCTTCCGCCGCCAGCGGGCATGTCATCAGCAGCAGCTGGATAAGGTCCCGGTCGTACGACGTCAGAACTTCAACCTGCAATTCCGCCGGCAGGGCTTCCGCCGCCAGCGTTTCCATCAGCTTGCCGAAGTCTTTGGCCTTGGCCGCTTTTTTGCGAAACAGGCGGTAAAACTGGTACACGATGGTCTTAAACGCCGCATAGTTGCGCTCTTCGACAATCTTTCGTTTCACGTTTTCGCTGATAACCCATTTGTTGGCATACGCCGCAAACAAAGACGGATTGTCCCGGTGCAGCAGGGCATAAACCTGGTCGTCGTTTTCCAGCGGATTAAACGCCAGATACACGCGCACCGCCTCATTGCTCCCGATTTTAATCAGATATTCCGGGTCGGCCAGGCGGCGCATTTTGGCAAAGTCGCGCAATGCCTCCACCTTATCGCAATGAATAAGGCAACGCTGGGTTTCCTCGGTCAGGCCGTAATAGTTAAGATACGTCAGCCGGATGTCGGCCGGGGCTATTTGGACAAAAACCTTTTCCGCGTCTTTGGAAAAACGGAAACGGTTGATGTAGCTCTTAACGGCCGCGGGAGAAAAATGCTCCAGCAAAACCAGTTCTTCATGCAAATCCAGGGGATGTTCACTTGTCAGGCTCTCAAAATAAGCCTTTAGCTCATTATCGGCATTCCGCTCGATAAGGCTGATAATTTTGTTGTTCATAATAGGAATTATATAAAAATTAAACACTAGAATTATATCACTCTGCCCAGATATATAGACAATATTTTTCAATTAGTCAACCCAAAAAAAATTTGACTTTTGGCAAAAAAGGATATATCTTATCAGGTAAATAATATGTTATGGAACAGATAAGGAGCAGATTATGCTGAACAAGTCATACATTTTGGCGGGACTGGCGGCGTTGGCGCTGGCAGGCTGCACCCGCGAGGTCTATTTGCAGCCCGTGCCGTGCGAACCGGAATGCCCAAGCTGTCCGTGTTTCGTCGGCGCTTCCGAGTGCTGTCCGGAAACTGCGGTGCAGACCGTCGTTACCACCTATCAGGTTTATGACGTTCCCGCGCCGACGGTTACTTATATCCCTTGCGACAATGGCGTCCGCCGCTGCCGCACCGTCTGCCGCGAAGTCCGCGTCGAACAGTAACCCCGCCCGCGTACACGTCCCCATACCAAAAGATACCCGAAACCGTCTGGTCTCGGGTATCTTCATAAGCGGTGCTTCATCTCTCTGAATCCTTCTGATGGGCTCCAGAGAAAAAATATTGCTTTTTCTTCTGACTCCACCCGCCTAAATTCTGCCTGCGCTCGCACGCCTGCAGAAAATCCTCTATGTTTCGCGAAACCGCCGCTTCGTGCCCGGCACTCGCTGCCAAACCTCGCGTCCTCCGCCTTACCGCAACGCTCTGCCGCTCCGCCATCTTTACCGCGCCATCTCTGCCGCGCCGCATCCGCCCGGCATTCCGCGTCCTTTCCTCTTCGGACCGGCAGCCGCGCAACCCGCCTTACTGGCGTTTCAGCCGTAAAATCAGCCCGCGGTACTCGTTCACAAAATTATACTCTTCCTCCGTAATCTGCGTGCCGATAATATTATCGCGCTCCCGCTGCAAAACGTCTACCTGCGTTTTCATCTCAAACGGCAGCCGCCGCTCGTCGATTTCCGTAGATAAAAACGCAATCGTTTCATCCAGCCGCGCCACGCGGTCATAAACGTCATACATTTCAAACAGCTTTTTCACCCGCACCAGAAAAGCCTGTGGCTCCCAGTTCATGCGCTTGAGCTGCTGTTCCAAAAATCTCGGGCACGGGCTCGGAAACGCCCCGTTGGCAAATTCTTCCAGTTCTGCGGAAGCCGTCGGCATTTTCATAATTTCCTGCACCGTCAGCAGCAGGTGCATAAACTCCGTTTCGTCAAACGTGCGGGATATGCGCGTTATCAAAAACCGCGGCACCTGGTCTTCAAACACCTTCTTCTGCAGGACGACGTTGCTGATGGCAAGGTAAAGGACAAAACTCATGCCGGCGGCGTACAATACAGGCTTCAGCAATTTGCGCTTCGCCACGCGTACCAGCTTTTTCCTTCTGCTCATCTTTGCCATAACAAACGAATTCCCCCGTTAGATTCGCAGCTATAATAGGGGATAAAAATAAATTATGCAACAAAAAAGAATTCCGGCTGAATAACCGCCCGGCCGGGTTGCATCCGCCGCCCCAAACCGGCATAACCCCGAACAACGCAGCTCCAAACAGCGCAGCCCCGAACCTGTGTCGCTCCAAACAGCGCAGCCCCGAACCTGTGTCGCTTCGCGCCCACCCGCATAGCCTCAAAACCCTCGCTGTCCGCCCCTGCCTGCATAGCTTCAAACAACGCAGCCCCAAACCTGCGCCACACAGCGCCTCGCTTGCGCCCCGCGTCCGGCTGCACAATCTCAACACCTTCACAGGCCGAGCCCCGGCATCAACGCCGATAGTTCGCCTATTCTCCGCCGGCACAAGCCACACGCGCCGGTTCATACCGCTCCGGCATATCGTCTTCTTCCGGCAGCGCCCGTACCTCTTCCGCTTTCAAAGCCCGAAACCCCTGCGCCACGACATACGTTTCCGGCGACTTTTCGCGGCTTGCGTCCGGCTTGTAATGGCTGACCTTGGCAAAGTTCTTTTTCATATCCGCCAGCAGCATGCCTTCCGCGCCGCCCTGAAACACCTTGGCGATAAATATCCCGCCCGTCGCCAGCACCGTTTTCGCAAACGCATACGCCGCCTCAACCAGCCCGATGGTGCGCAGATGGTCTGTCTGCTGATGCCCGGTCGTATTGGCCGCCATATCGCTCATCACCACATGCGCGCGTTCGCCGCCCAAAAGCAACAGTAACCTTTCGTCCGCCCCCTCTTCCGTAAAGTCCTGACAGACAAACGTCGCCCCCTCCAGCGGTTCGGTCGGCAGAATGTCAAGCCCGACCAGCTTCCCCGTGCCTTTAAGCTTTGCTGCCGCCACCTGCGACCAGCCGCCCGGCGCGCAGCCCAAATCGACAATCACCTTGTTGCGGCCGAGAAAATGGTATTTTTCGTCCAGCTGAATCAGTTTGAACGCCGCGCGCGACCGGTAGCCGAGCCGTTTTGCCTCCGCCACATACGGGTCGTTGAGCTGCCGCTCCAGCCACCGGTTTGATGACGAAGTATGGTACTTCGCCTCTTTGAGCTTGACGGTGAGCATCTTCCGCCCCCGCACTTCCTTTGCCGATTTCGTCAGTTTTGCCATAGCCCGGCCTCCGTTTTCGTTTCAACCCCGGTTTTCACCCGGTTCTCCGCACATTCTTCCGCTGCCGGCAACAGCACCCCGGCTGTGTCCTCTTCCGGCTCATTCGCGGACAGCTCTGCCGGTTCACCCAGGCCGCCCCGCTCTTCCGCCGCCGGCAACAGCGCCCCGGCTGCATCTCCTGTATCCTCTTCCGCCGCCAGTTCGGCCACAATCGCCTCCTGCGCGCTTTTCAGCGACGCCGTCAGCTCCGCCTCGCCCAGCGCGCGGAATATCGTGCGGAAAATCACCAGCGCCGCCACAAAAATCTTCGCCCGCTGCGGCCCGATATAAACCGATTCCGCGCGTTTGGCATACGACAGCGGCAGAATTTCGCCGATAACCCTGTCCAAATCCGCCGTCGCCACCGTAACGCCGTCGGACGCAAATTTGTCATACTTCGGCATCTTTTTAATCAGCGACACCAGCCTGAGCGGCGTTGACGACGTCGCCACCAGCGCCGCCTGCCCGTGATAGTCAATGCCCGCCGTCTGTGCAAAAAACGGTTCCAGATATTTAAGCACCGCCTCTTCCAGCGCCTTTGCCCCGGCTTCGTTGTAATTCGCCAGCCCGAACATCTCGGTTGCGTTGCGCGCCCCGAGCGGCACCGATACCGTCGCCAAAATCTCCGGCGTTGCGGCGTTTGTCGCCAGCGTTACTTCCGTCGAGCCGCCGCCGAGGTCATACACCAGCAGGTACTTTTTCCCCGTCTGCGCGTTCAGCCGCGCCCCCAGAAGCGTCAGCCGCGCTTCTTCATATTCGCTGATAACTTCAATATCCACGCCGGACGTCCGTTTCACCTCGGCGCAAAACGCCGCGGTATTGGCGCTCATCCGGCACGCCGCCGTTGCAATCGCCCGATAGCGCCGGACGTTATAAAGCTTTAGCATCTCCGCAAAATCCATAAACGAACAGATGGCGCGTTCCGTCGCCCGCCGGCAGAATTTGCCGCTTTCCGCCAGCCCCTCGCCGAGCGCCACATGCTTGACGTCGCGGTACACGGCATTCCCCGCCGTATCCGCAATCAGCAGCCGGTTGGAATTGGTGCCGAGGTCCATCGCCGCCACGCACGGCCGCCCGTCATAATCCGCCATGTTTTCGCTCATCTCCCGTTCCATCGTGCCATTTCGCATCATCTGTACCGTTTCGTTTCTTTCCATCACCTCGTTTTTCTCCGTTCTCATCGTCCCATTCCTCTATCTTTTATGCTTATACTGCACATTTCCGCCGTTTCTCCGGTCGCTCTGCCCGCCGCTGCCCCGCCGGTCAAACGGAAACCTGCCGCCGCGCCGTTTCTTTTTGCCGTGGCCTGCGGCGTTGACGCGCCGTGCATGCATCATATCCAGCAAAATTCCCTCGCGGATGCCGCGGTCGGCAACCGTAATTTCCGAAATCGGCCAGAACGTCGTCAGTGCCTCAATAATCGCACACCCCGCAATCGTCAGGTCGGATTTGGACTGCCCGATGCACGGGTGTTTGCAGCGCCCCTCCGGCCCCATGGTTTTGATTTTGTTGATGGTAAAGTCAATATCCGGCGCCGAAATCGCAATCCCGTCCACCGCCGAACGGTTGTAACGCGGCAGTTTCAGGTGCACCGCCCCGATGACCGTAACCGTCCCCGACGTGCCGATAACCTGAATTTCCTGATTGGCAATCGCCTCGCGGATATGGTGCTTGTCTTCAAATTCCTGTAAAATCGCCTGCGTGCGCTCCACCACCGTGGAATACTCGAGCGTGCTCATCTCATGCCCGGCAAACGCCTCCGAGATTGTAACCACGCCGTAGGGCAGCGACACAAAGCCTTCGATAAACGTTTTGCCGTTGTCGGTAACCCGCGCCAGCGAAATCTGCGTCGACCCGCCGCCGATGTCAAACACCAGCACGCGCTTGATATTGCGGTTCAGGAGCGGCAGACACCCGACCACCGACAGCCGCGCCTCTTCCTTCGAAGAGATAACCTCAAGCTCAATCCCCGCCTCGCGCTTGGCCATTTCCGCAAACTGCGCCACGTTCTTCGCCCTCCGGCACGCCGCCGTCGCTACAAAGCGCGACGCCGCAATCGGCATATATTCGTCAATAACCCCGCGGCAGATTTTCAGCGCCTGAATCGTGCGGCGCATCGCCTTGGGCGACAACTCGTTGTCCTGAATAATCCCCTCGCCGAGGCGCACCACCTTGGAAAAAGTTTCCACCACGCGGAACGAAGTCGTCGTCGGCGTCGCCACCACCAGCCGGCACGAGTTGGTGCCGAGGTCAATCGCGGCGTAGTTGTTCTGCGCCAGCCCCGGATTGCGGTCGCCCTTGCGGATTTCCCCGCGCGTCCGGTCGTACTTTCCCTGCGCATTAACATACTCCGCACCCCGACCGCTTTCGTTTTCCCTCGCCGCGCCGTTTCCGCCTGCCCGGTCGGTTCCGTTCTCCCGCGCGCCGCCAAAACGTCCCGTCGTTTTTTTATTTTTATTCTTTTCCGGTAGTCCGTTTATTGTTTTCATTTGTTCTCCATTATCGCCAGCCCGGCACGCCGCTTATCCTGTCTGCCGCCTTTCAAACCGTCCCGCGCGCAAATTCCGATATTCCGCGCTCCACTCCTGACATCCCGGGCACGCCGCCTATTCTCCGAACATCTCCGCCCGGACAATCTGGCGCAGCTCGTCTATGCAGACCAGCTTGTGCTTCTTCGGGTCGACATAATGCCAGTACGCCCAGCCGTTGCAGGTCGTCGAGTCCTGCGCCGCCGCCCCCATCTGGTGGATGGAGCCGGTTTCCCCGCCAAACTTGACGGTTCCGTCGGAACGCACCACGGCCTTATGTTTCTTTTTCTCATCGTATAACACATCTCCCGGAGAAATCAAGCCCCTTTCTATCACCGCGCCGAACGGTACCCGCGGCAGCTTGCGCTTGCAGGTATATTCGAGCGCCGCGCTCTCCGGGCTGACTTCCACCGCCGCCAGACGCTCCCGCGCCCCGCGGATGTAGGTGGCGTCTTTTTCAATGCCGATGAAATTGCGTCCCAGCCGTTTGGCAACCGCGCCCGTCGTGCCGGTGCCGAAAAACGGGTCAAGGATAACGTCCCCGACGTTCGACGATGCCATAATCACGCGATACAAAAGCGCCTCGGGTTTCTGTGTCGGATGCAGCTTCTCGCCGGTTTCTTCGTTTTTGAGCCGTTCTTTGCCAGTGCAGAGCGGAATTTCCCACGTCGAGCGCATCTGCACGTCGTCGTTCATCGCCTTCATCGCCTCGTAGTTAAACGTATATTTCGCTTTCGGGTTCTTCGTCGCCCAGATGAGCGTTTCGTGCGCGTTGGTAAAGCGCGTGCCTTTGAAGTTCGGCATCGGGTTGGTCTTGTTCCACACGATGTCGTTCAAAATCCAGAACCCCAAATCCTGCATGATGTAGCCGACGCGGAAGATGTTGTGGTACGAGCCGATGACCCATATCGTGCCGTCTTCTTTGAGGATGCGGCGCGCCTCGCTCATCCATGCCTTGGTGTAGCGGTCGTACTCGGCAATGCTCTCAAAGCTGTCCCATTCTTCATAGACGCCCTTGACGTCGGTATTGTCGGGGCGTTTGAGCGCGTCGCCGAGCTGCAGGTTATACGGCGGGTCGGCAAAAATCACGTCCACCGAATTGTCGGCGATTTTCTTCATGGTTTCCACGCAATCCGCATTAATAATAGTGTTTAATATCGTTTCCAAATTATAATTACTCATCACGCATCCCTGCTAAAGTGGTATTGCCGATACCTTAGACCCGATTTGGTTAGCATAATCTTAACAACCGGAAACTTTTTTGCCCCCGTTCCCTACCCGCCTGAAAATGAATCAAAATTTATTCCCCTTCTCCGTCGCATGCCCCGCGCCCCTGCCCGGCTGCCCCTGCCGGTACGTCCTCGACTGCCGCGCTCCCGGCTGCCCCGCCGTCACATCCTCGACTGCCGCGATCCCAGCTGCCCTGCCGCCACTCTCCCTGCCCTTATTCCCCGAGTGTGCGCAACACATTGAACATAGGGGAAATTTTATTCTTGTCAGACCGTAAAAAATATGGTATAATCAACTCACTAAAATAAAAATATCTCTATTATTATATTAACCCGAAACAATGTCCTTGCGGCACTGTTTCATAAACAAAAAAGGTATGAAAACAAATCATCTGTTTCTTTTGGCCATAGCGCTGATAAGCTTGCTCTTCACGGCATACGTCATTATCGCAATTATCAGCATCGCCGAAAATCCGGTTTGGGAAACTGTTCAAACCCATTTAACAACCCTGCCGCTGGCACTTGCCGCTATGTGTTATCTTGCCAAAATGGCCGATGACATCATCAGGGAAGCCAAAACTTCCGCCGGAAAATAACCGCAGCCGGAAACTTCCCCGCCGGAAAATCACACAGGAATGCCCCGCCCGGGCGCTCCTGTTTTTTTATGCCTTTTTGCGCCCGCCCCCCTTTGCGCCCGCCCCCTTTGCGCCGCCGGTTGCTTCCGCGCCTATGCGCCCCCTTTACGCTGCCGCTGCGGCGTTCATTTATTCCCGTAGCGCGGCCCTCTCCCGCCGCATTTTCCGCATAACAGCACAGGGCAAACACGATACGAACCACTCTCCTTTTTTAGCCAGAAACACCAGATGAAAAATCCGTTCCCCAGACTTTGCCTGCCGCAGCCCTCATACCCTCGCCGAAAAGTTCCTCTCATGCCCGCACCCGAAAGTTCTTCTCATACCCTCGCCGGAGCTTTTCCTCCCGCCCCGGTCGCAACAATTTCCCCTTTAAGCTTGACCTTTTGTTTTTGCCTGCTTATACTCTGTTCAAACATCAAAGGAGGTATCGTTATGAAAAATTTTGCTCTGACTCTCGCCTTATTGTCTGCCGCGGTTCTTTCCCCGGCTGCAACTCCGTCCCCCGCGCACGCTGCCGACACGCTGCCGGCTCCTGCCGCCCTTTCCCCCGCGCACGCTGCCGGCACGCTGCCGATTGCCTCCGCCCCGGACGCTCCTGCCGTGCCGCCTGCCGCTTTCTCGGCCGGTTCTTCCGCGGCGCAAAACCCGCGCGGCATGACTGCCCCTGCCCCGGAACAAAATCTCCTTGACGACAAAATCTACTTCTTCGCCCATGCCATGTGCATCGCCTGCAAAGACGCCTTTGTCTATCTTGATGCCAACCATCGCGACCTTAACATTCCGATTACGGATATGAAGTTTCACCACAATCTTGAACTCTACAAACAGTGCGTTAAAAAATTTAATATCCCCAACAGCGATCTCCGCCTGCCTTTAATCTGCATGGGAAATCATTACATTATGGGGTGGGAACCGGAAGACGGCGCCCGGTTTGAGGAATATCTGCAAAAATTCCGGCAGGAAACCGCCGCCGCCGGACATGCGGCCATTTCCGCCGCCGTGGATGAAGCCGTTCCCGGCCCCGCTCCGGAATTAAAGGAACCGCTTGCCGTTCCCGCTCCCGCAGCTTTCCCTGCCCCTGCTGCTTCCGCCCCGGCCGCCGCCCCGACTGCTGC
>OJMH01000974.1_pt1 | contig 32526 bp, 39 predicted proteins | sample 1597111 | NCBI WGS metagenome assembly OJMH01 (sample SAMEA2452115, study PRJEB22498) | human gut metagenome | reverse complement strand
GGCACAGCTTTCGGAGTATACCGCGGAACTGCCGATGCGATCTCTCAGAATATCGACTTTATCGACAGCAATGATCCGGACTATGTTCTGATTTTGTCCGGTGACCATATTTACAAGATGGATTATGCCAAGATGCTCTCACACCACATTGAGTGCAATGCCGATGTGACCATTGCTGTGCGTCCGGTGCCGATGAAGGAAGCAAGCCGTTTCGGCATCATGAACACGGATGAGGAAGAGCGGATCATCGAATTTGAGGAAAAGCCGGCGCAGCCGAAGAGCAACCTGGCTTCGATGGGCATCTACATCTTCAATTGGAAGCTGCTCAGGAAGATGCTGACGGCAGACATGGTGAATCCGGATTCCAACCATGACTTCGGAAAGGACATCATCCCGACGATGCTCAATGACGGCAAGCGGCTGTTCGCCTGGCAGTTCAAGGGCTACTGGAAGGATGTCGGCACGATCGACTCCCTGTGGGAAGCCAATATGGACCTGCTCGACAAGAACAATGACCTGGATCTCAGCGATCCGTCATGGAAGATCTATACCGAAGATGTGCCGACCATGCCGCATTATGTGAGCGAGACCGGTTCGGTGCACAACGCATATATCAATCAGGGCTGCATCATCGAAGGAAGCGTGGAGGATTCCGTGCTCTTTACCAACGTGAAGATCAGGGAAAACGCGGAAGTTAAGGAAGCGGTCCTGATGCCGAACGCCGAAGTTGGCGAAGGGGCGAAGGTCTATCGTGCGATCGTGGCTGACGGCGTGAAGATCGATGCCGGCGCGATCGTCGGTGATCCCAACAGTGAGAAGATCGAGCTGATCAGCAAGAGAGTGAGGGGTGAATAGTTATGTGTGAAGCATTCGGAATCGTAAACTATGAAGGACCAAATGTCCTGGTTAAGGGCATGCAGGATTATCGTCCGGTCTCCGCATTCTCCTTTTTGGGCCGTTACCGCATGATCGACTTCCCGATCTCGAACCTGAGCAACAGCGGCGTGGACCGCATCCAGGTCTATGTCAAGGCCAACCCGCGTTCGCTGATCGAGCATCTGGGCACAGGACGTCATTACAACATCAATTCCAAACGCGGGAAGCTGCATATCCTGACCGCGGAGGACATGAGCGCGAACAGCGCCTATAACAGCGACATCTGCACGTATATGTTCAACATGCAGTCCATCGAGGAAGCGCCTGATCCGTATGTGATCATCACGGCGAGCAACATGATCTTCCGCGCGGATTATGCGGAACTGCTCGACCAGCACATCAAGAGCGGGGCGGATATCTCCATCCTGTATAAGAATGTGGACAATGCCAAGGAGAGCTTCATCAACTGTGATGTGCTCAATCTCAATCGTCAGAAGGGCGTGCTTTCCATCGATCAGAACCACGGCAATTACAAGAACCGTGCCATTTCCTGCGGAACATACATCTTGTCCAAGGAGCTGTTCATCTCGCTGGTCAAGAAAGCAGCGAATACAAGCTCTATGTATTGGTTCAAGGACATCATCAATGATGAATGTCCGGAACTGGATATCCGCGGCATCTCGCTGCGCGGCTTCTTCGCCTGCGTGAGCGACTTCAAGAGCTACTATGACGCGAATATCTCATTGCTGGATTTTGATAAGGCCAAGGATCTGTTTAATTCAGAGTGGCCGATCTATACGCGGACCAATGACTCTGCACCGACGCAGTATTCCAACGGCGGAGCCGTGGTGCATTCCATGGTGTCCAACGGCTGTGAGATCGAAGGTACGGTGCGCAATTCTGTCATCGGCCGAGGCGTGGTCATCAAGAAGGGCGCCGTCGTGGAGGACAGCGTCATCCTTCCGGGCGTGACCATCGGCGAGGACGTCTGCATCAGATGTGCGGTCGTGGATAAGAAGGTCAAAGCGATCCGCAAGAAGGAACTGATCGGCGAACCGGATCATCCGTTGTATATCAAGAGAGGAGACCGAATCTAATGGCTACTATCTTAATGGCAGCCGGAGAGGGACTTCCGTTCATCAAGAGCGGCGGTCTGGCCGATGTGATCGGCTCCCTGGCTCCGGAACTCGTAAAGAAGGGGCATGAAGTCCGCGTCGTCATGCCGCTGTATAAAAAAATCGCGGAAAAGTATCATCAGGACTTCTATTTTGAAAAGGAATACTCAGTATCCATCAACTATCATGAAGTGCCGGTGAGACTGTTCTCCATCATCAAGAACAATGTCGTGTTCTATTTCATCGAGCACCAGGGATATTTTGAACGAGATTCCATGTATGGATATGACGATGACGGCGAGCGCTTTGCGTATTTCCAGAAGGCGGTCATCGAGATGCTCAACCAGCTCAATTACTGGCCGCAGATCATCCACTGCCACGACTGGCATACCGGCATGATCCCATGCATGTGCAAGGAAGGACACAGCTTCGATGAGCGTTACCGCAACATCCGTCATGTCTACACGATCCATAACATGGCTTATCAGGGCAACTTCGGCGTAGAGATGCTGGACAGCTGCCTGGGCCTGGGATATTACTTGTTTGATAATGGCAATGTGCGTTATGACGGCGGCATCAGCTTCATGAAATCCGGTATCCTGTATGCCGACAAGGTGACGACCGTATCGCCGAGCTATTCTCAGGAGATCCTGACGCCGCAGTATGGCGAGCATCTGGAAATGGTGCTGAACATGCGCAAGTATGATCTGTGGGGCATCGTGAACGGCATCGATATCGAGATGTGGAATCCGATGGATGACCCGGAGATCCCTTATCACTATAACAAGGTCAATGTCGAGAAACAGAAGAAGGAAAACAAGATGGCGCTGCAGAAGGAGCTTGGACTGCAGGTCGATCCGAATGTCATGCTCATCGGCGTGGTTTCCCGCCTGACCTGGCAGAAGGGCTTCTATCTATTGATGGAAAAGCTGAACGAGCTGTGCGCAGCGCCGATCCAGCTGGCTGTATTGGGCAGCGGAGAACCGCTGATCGAAGAGAAGATGGCGCAGCTGGAAAACGGCAACAAGGGCAAGATCGTATTCTATCGCGGTTACAATGAGTCATTGGCACACCGCATCTATGCGGCGAGCGACTTGTTCCTGATGCCTTCGCTCTTTGAGCCATGCGGCATCTCGCAGCTGATCTCGATGCGCTACGGCACGCTGCCGCTGGTGCGGGAGACCGGCGGACTGCGCGATACGGTGCAGCCGTTCAATGAGTATGAGAAGACCGGAAACGGCTTCAGCTTTGCGAACTACAGCTCTGATGAGCTGATCAATACGCTGTATTTTGCGATTGATGTCTACTACAATCGCAAGGAAGATTGGACAACATTGATTCGTCATGCGATGAACACGGATGTCAGCTGGGAAAAGAGCGCTGTCACCTATGGCTTGCTGTATGACGAACTGTTGAAATATTAACCCCCTTGAAAAAGATGGCTGCGGCCGTCTTTTTCTATGCCGCCGCGATGTGGTATCATGGAGACGAGAGGAGGAGCATATGGCGAGCATTCATGTGAACGGGATCGAACTGTATTATGAGGCGCATGGCAGCGGCATGCCGCTGGTCATGCTTCATGGGAACGGAGAGGATCATACGACCTTTTCCACGCTGTGCGCCGCGCTGCAGGACCGCTTCCAGATCTTTCTGTTTGATACGCGGGGACATGGGAAAAGCACCCCGGTAAGCGAGTATCATTACAGCGATATGGCGCAGGACATGACCGAGGCGCTCATTCAGCTGTTTGATGGGCCGATCGATCTGCTTGGCTTCAGCGACGGCGGCATCATCGCATTGTTTCTGGCCATCTGGTATCCGCAGCTGGTGAGGCGCATGATCCTGTGCGGGGCCAATTACCATCCCTATGGCATCAAGGAGGAGGGCCGGCGGGACATGCGTGCGGAATATGCGCGAAGCGGCGATCCGCGCATGGCGCTGATGCTGGAGGAACCGCTGCTGACGAAGGCGGATCTCTCACGTGTGCAGTGTCCGACCTGTGTGCTGGCCGGGCAGAACGACATCATCGAGGAGGCGCATACCCGGGAGATCGCCGCCTGCATCGCAGACAGCCGCCTGTTCATCCTGGAACACGAGGATCACGCCAGCTATGTCGAGGGCAGCGATATGTTAGCCGGGCTGTGCGATGAATTCTTCCGGGAGGGACGATGAAGGTCGCAGTGAGCCGCTGCCTGCTGGGCGAAAACTGCAAATACAGCGGCGGAAACAACTATGATGAAGCGCTGTGCGGATGGTTGCGGGGGCATGAGGTCATCCCCGTTTGTCCAGAAGTGAGCGTGGGTCTGCCGATCCCGCGAGAGCCCTGTGAGATCGTCGCTGGCACGGTGCAGACCGCAGGCGGAATCAGCTGTGATGCGCAATACCGGCATGGGGCAAAGGTCGAACTGGAAAAGTTAAAGTCTGCCGGGGCACAGCTCGCCGTCCTACAGGCGCGCAGTCCGAGCTGCGGCTGCCGGCATATCTATGATGGGACCTTCAGCGGGAGGCTGATCCGCGGGTCCGGGATCTTTGCACAGCTGCTTCATGCGGAGGGGATCACGGCTGTCGATACGGAAGAACGGGACAAGTTGGAAAACGTTCTGGCTGGAAAATGTTGAAAAACAACAAAAAAAAGAGAAAAGCCATTGTAAGTGTTATCAAAATGGAGTAAAATACTAATTAGGTAGAAGGACAATAGGAGGAATTGAAAATGAAACAAATTACAGTATCTGTAGTTGATCCGGTCGGATTACATGCGCGTCCTGCCACTGTGGCGGTCAATGCTGCCAGCAAGTTCAAATGCGAAGTTAACGTGTCTTTCAAGGGCCGTGAAGTAAACATGAAGTCCATCATGGGCGTAATGTCTCTCGGTATCCCGACGCAGTCCGAAATCACGATTTCCTGCAACGGTGAGGACGAGGACGCTGCTATCGCCGCAATCGAAGATGTGCTGCGCGCGCAGAAGATTATTGCATAAATTAATCTGAAATGAAGCTGTTATCATCTTGATAATGGCTTTTTTCTTGGATACACGCATCGGTGAAAGCGTTCACTTTTATTTGCTTTATGCACATTTTTTGTGCGGTTTATGATATAATGGTCTTAAGAACTGAATGAGGAGAGGTTGATGAAACATGGTCAATGAAGCTTATGAACGATGGCTGAACCATCCGAACCTGGATCCTTCCTACAAGAAGGTCCTCGAAACGATGAGTGAGCAGGAGAAGAACGACGCGTTCTACACGACGATCGAATTTGGTACGGCGGGCATGAGAGGCCTGCTGGGACCAGGAACGAACAGGATCAATCTGCATACGATCCGCAAGGCAAATGAAGGCTTTGCCGCATATATCGAGGCGCACGGGGAAGAAGCGAAGGCGCGCGGCGTGGCGATCGGCTATGACAACCGTCACATGTCGCCGGAATTCGCCATGGATTCCGCCAAGGTGCTGGCTAAGCACGGCATCCGCTCCTATGTGTTTGAATCACTGCGTCCGACGCCGGAGCTTTCCTTTGCGGTGCGTCATCTGAACTGCTTCGGCGGCATCATGGTGACGGCTTCTCATAACCCGAAGGAGTATAACGGTTATAAGCTGTATGATGAGAAGGGCTGTCAGCTGGTGCCTGCGCTGGCTCAGCAGGTGATCGACCGGGTCAATGCGGTGCAGGATGAGCTGGCGATCACGGCAGACGTAACGCCGGAGGAAGAAAAGCTGATCACGGTCATCGGCAGAGAAGTCGATGAAGAATACTATCAGAACGTGCTGAGCATCCAGCTGAATCCGGATGTGAACAAGGACGATATCAAGATCATCTTCACGCCGGAACATGGCACGGCCAACGTCCCGGTGAAGGAGATCTACCGCCGCGCCGGATACCATTTCGTCGCTGTGGAAGAGCAGTGCACGCCGGATCCGGATTTCTCCAACACACCGACGCCGAATCCGGAAGAGCCGGGTTCATATGCGCTGGCGCTGGACTATGCGAAGCGCGAAGACGCGGACATCATCCTCGTCTGCGATCCGGACGCTGACCGTATGGGCGTCGGCGTCAAGCACGATGGAGAATATAAGCTGTTAACGGGCAACCAGAGCGGTTCCGTGCTGATCGAATACATCATGTCGCAGCTGCAGGCCAAGGGGCAGATGCCGGATCATCCGGTCATGTTCAATACGGTCGTGACCAGCGATCTCGGTGAAAAGATCGCCGCCAAATATGGCGTGGAATGCGAGAAGACACTGACCGGATTCAAATTCATCGGCGAAAAAGTCGCCAAGTATGAGGTCAGCCACGAAAAGAACTATGTGTTCGGCTATGAAGAGAGCTACGGTTCACTGATCAAGCCGTTCGTCCGTGACAAAGATGCGCCGCAGGCGTGCCTGATGCTGGCAGAAGCCGCATGCTATTACAAGGCACAGGGAAAGACGCTGGTCGATGTGCTGTATGATCTGTATGCGGAGCTGGGCTATTATGAAGAGAGCCAGACCTCACTGAAGCTCGCCGGACAGGAAGGCGCGATGCGCATCAAGCAGATCCTCTCCGACCTGCGCAACAGCGAGGTAAGCGAGATTGCCGGCACGAAGGTCATCCGCTTTGAGGACTATAACGAATGTGTCATCAAGGAGAACGGCGCGGTGAGCGAGCTGAAGGGCTTCACGAAATCAGATGTGCTGAAGTATTATCTGGAGGATGGCAGCTGGATCGCGATCCGCCCGAGCGGTACGGAGCCGAAGTGCAAATTCTATTTCTGCATCAAGGGCGATTCCCTGGAAAACGCGCATGAGAAGACCGTTTCCTATCAGAAGGCGATCGCAGAGATGACCGCATGAACCATGAGGACTGAAGAGAGAGCACTGCTTTCCTTCAGTTCTTTTTTTGCGCAAAAAAACCGGGGCGGATCAGATCGCCCCGGCGGCATTCAGCGTGCTAAGTTGAATTTCTTCAGGAAGTGCTCGATGCGAGCCAGCGCTTCCCGGATGTGGTCGATGCTGTAAGCGTAGGATACGCGGATGAAGCCTTCTCCGGCCTCGCCGAACGCGGTGCCCGGCACGCAGGCCACTTTCTCTTCTTTCAGCAGCAGCTCACAGAACGCATCGCTGCTCAGCCCGGTCTTCCGGATGTCCGGGAAGACATAGAACGCGCCGTGCGGCAGATGGCACTGCAGGCCGATCCGGTTGAATCCGGAAACGATGAAGTTGCGGCGGGCTCGGTAAGAGTCCACCATCTCCTGCACATGCGGAAGGCCCTTTCTGAGCCCCTCGATGGCGCCGTACTGCGCCGCCGTGGGCGCAGACATGATGATATACTGATGGATCTTGTTCATCGCCTGAATGAGCGTAGGATTGGCCAGAATGTATCCCAGCCGCCATCCGGTCATGGCAAAGGCCTTGGAAAAGCCGTTGATGACGATGACCTGATCCTTGATCTCGTCGAACTGGGCGAGCGAAGCGAACTTGCCGTCATAGGTCAGTTCGGCATAGATCTCGTCGCTGATGACGATCAGGTGATGGTCGCGGATGATCGGCACCAGCTTGGCATAGTCCTCATGGCTCATCACTCCGCCGGTCGGATTGCTCGGAAAGTTGATGAGCAGCACTTTTGTCTTTTCGCTGATGGCGGCTTCCAGCGCCTCGGGCAGCAGCTTGAAGTCATCTTCATGCTTCAGCTCCACTGGGACGCATACGCCTCCGGCCAGCGTGATGCCGGGGGTATAGGCGACGTAGGACGGGTTCATCGTGATGACCTCGTCTCCGGGATCGATCAGCGCGCGCAGCGCGATATCGATGCCTTCGCTTCCGCCGACCGTAACGATGACATTATCGTTTGGATCATAGTCCATCTGAAAGCGTCGCTTATGGTAATTGCAGATCTCCCGGCGCAGTTCGAACAGGCCCTGATTGGCCGTATAGTGGGTCTTTCCGTTCTCGATGGAATAAATGGCTGCGTCGCAGATGTGCCAGGGCGTGCTGAAATCAGGCTCTCCCACACCGAGCGAGATCACCCCTTCGATCTCGCTGGCAAGATCGAAGAAGCGGCGGATGCCGCTGGGCGCGATCGTTCTGACACGCTCAGACAGGATCTCTTCATAATTCATGGCGTCACCACCAGCCGTTCTCCGTTGTGCTTGCGCTCATCCTCCAGGATGATGCCGCTTTCCTTATACTGTTTCAGGACGAACAGCGTGACCGTTGATTTCACCGCATCGATGCAGGCGATCTTGTCAGCGACGAAGCTGGCCACATCGTACATGCTCTTGCCATAGACCATGCACATGAATTCGCTTTTTCCGCTCAGCAGATACATCGTGTCCACTTCCGGATAACGGGCGATGGTCCTGGCAATCTTATCGTAGCCATAATCCCGCTGCGGCGTGACGCCGACTTCGATGATGGCCATGACCTTGCGTCCGCGGCTGGCCTTGTCCCAGTTGATGACGGTATGATAGCCGCAGATGATCTTTCTTTTTTCCAGGCTGTCCATGCGCTGGATGATGTTTTCTTCCTCTTCCAGAAGGATGTCCGACAAATCTCTGACAGAGAGCCGGGCATTGGTTTCCAGAAGGCTCAGCAATTCGATATCTTTCATAATGTCCTCCTTTATTCCCTGTATATTCACTGCACAGAGGAGTTTAGTTCTATTTTACCTTCAATCATGCACAGTGTAAACCTATATTCAGAAAACGTTCACATTGATTCCATCATAATTCCATAATTGTTTCGTAGGATAATAGCGAAGTCGATGAAGACTTCAGCAATAGCTTTTTCATTCTTTTCCCATCCCTGAGAAGGCAGCTGGTTCCCGCAGCTGCCTTTTCGCCGTCATGAGAAAAATAGTGCAAAAAAAGCGCAAATGATGCTAAATTATCATGATTTAGTTGAAAAAATGCTAAGAGGGGATTATAATACTTACATAGTATAATGAAAGCGTTTACCATATCTTTCTGAAAACAGAATGGATAATTGGGGGAATGAGGAGGGCATGTGATATGGCAATTTATGATATCCTGACAACGCACAAGGATCAAAGAGACGGCGGCGATATCTGTTCATTCAACGGATATCTGGAAGACTACTTGGGGATGATCGAAGAAGATGAGACGAAGACAAGGGAGGCTGAGGCATTCCGGTTCCTGCACGGACTGGATGAGAATCTCAGGATCTGCACGGATCTTCATCTGAATATCAACCGCGATGCGATCGCCAATCAGATCATCCGCTATAAGGATGCGTTCAAAATGCCCGATGGTGAGATCTGCGTGCCGTATATCGTATATGGAAAGGATGATGGCGGACAGCGCGCCAGCATCATCCTGTTCGGCGGCCGTGAGGATTATGTCTTCGCCAAGGCATATTATTATGTGATCAGCGAACCGGACAACATGTACGAGGGGACGAGAAATGAGATCGTGTCCATGGTGTGCGGGGAAGACGTGGACGACGTGTTCCGTGACGCGATGGAACGCTATTTCGGACGTAAGGAGAAGGCTGGCATCGTGCAGCGTTTTGCGGACCGCCGCCTGTTCAAGAACTATGATGAGATGATCGAGCTGGCGAAGGAACGTGGCGAGCGTTTGCAGGAAGAGGCAAGGGAGGAGCTCCCGAAGCTGCAGGAGGACGCGCAGCCGGCGATCTATTCCTATATCATGAGATGGTTCCTGCTGAAGAAGTTCTGCTATGTGCAGTACATGATGGACAAGCGCAAGCTGCAGGAGGAATACGAGGGCAACGTGAAGAAACAGCGTCACGGAGCAAAGGACCGCAGCGATGCCATCAGCTTCATCTCCTATCGGGAGATGTGGCAGATCGCAAAGAGCCAGCCGGAATAAACCGTATCGGCAATGAGGGATCCTATAAGGGAAAGCCCTCTTTTCTTTTCGGGCGCGCTGAAACCGGAAAACCCGTTAAAAAACCGACGGGTGGCGCCATTCTTAATTGACAAGAAATAAGCAAATACTTATAATATATATTGTCAAAAGGAGGACTTTGAAAATGACAGTAAAAGTTGCGATCAATGGATTCGGACGTATCGGACGTCTTGCATTCCGCCAGATGTTTGGGGCAGAGGGCTATGATGTCGTTGCCATCAACGACCTGACTTCTCCTGAAATGCTGGCTCACTTATTAAAATACGACTCCACTCAGGGCCGTTATGCGCTGGCTGACACGGTTTCTGCCGGTGAAAGCTCCATTACTGTTGATGGTAAGGAAATTACGATCTACAAGGAAGCAGATGCAAAGAACCTGCCTTGGGGCGAACTGGGTGTTGACGTTGTTCTGGAGTGCACTGGCTTCTATACATCCAAAGCAAAGGCAAGCGCACATATCGAGGCTGGCGCTCGTAAGGTCGTTATCTCCGCTCCTGCTGGAAACGACCTGCCGACCATCGTTTACAATGTTAACCATGAGACACTGAAGCCGGAAGATACGGTTATTTCTGCCGCTTCCTGCACCACGAACTGCCTCGCGCCGATGGCTAAGGCACTGAATGATCTGGCTCCGATCAAGAGCGGTATCATGACTACGGTTCATGCGTACACTGGTGATCAGATGACGCTGGACGGACCGCAGAGAAAGGGCGACAAGCGTCGTTCTCGTGCAGCTGCATGCAACATCGTGCCGAACTCTACGGGTGCTGCAAAGGCAATCGGTCTGGTTATTCCGGAACTGAACGGCAAACTGATCGGTTCTGCACAGCGTGTACCGACGCCTACAGGATCTACGACTATCCTGGTCGCTGTTGTTGACGGCAAGGTAACTAAGGAAGAGATCAACGCTGCCATGAAGGCTGCTCAGACTGAATCCTACGGTTATACGGAAGAAGAACTCGTATCCAGCGATATCGTCGGAATGCGTTATGGTTCTCTGTTCGATGCTACACAGACAATGGCTCACGACATGGGCGATGGAACGACTCATGTACAGGTCGTTGCTTGGTACGACAACGAAAACAGCTACACCAGCCAGATGGTTCGTACGATCAAGTACTTCTCTGAACTGAAATAATTCAGGAAATTCATCAAGCATCTCTTCGGAGGTGCTTTTTTTTCGGGTGTGACACAAAACGAGTGCAGTTGTTCAGCGAATATGATATAATGATTTCACGTAATCTGAAACGGAGATGAAAAAAATGCCGCTGAAGGAAAGACTAGCTGAAGGGAACGAAGATGCCCTGGAGGATGTGGATGAGCTGGATCTGGCTTATCTGCAGCGAATGAAGAAAAGCGGGATGGACGAGGATCTGCTGAAGCAGTTTCAGTCAATCACCTCAGAGATGAACGGGGAAGAAAAGGAGAAAGTGCAGAATGGATAATATATGGGTTTGGGTATTGATCGGCGTGATCGTCCTCGTCGTCATCCTCATCAGAAACTATCTGTTGCGTAAGACGTACACGAAGAAGATCATGAAGGCGATGTCAGAAGAGGACTATGACCGGTTTTATCATATCCTCGACTCGTTCTGGTGCAAGTTTGCGCTGCATCCGGCTGATCGTGAGATGATGCGTCTGAGCGCGGTGCTTTCACAGGGCGATACGGCGAAGATCGAGGATCAGATCAATTTGATGCTGCATATGCGCATGAAGAAGAAGCGCAAGGCAGCTGTGGCGATGCAGGGATTCTACTTCTATGTGGAGATGAAGAACCGGCGTAAGGCGGATAAGATGATTTCCATCGTTCAGGAAAATGCCGGTCCGCAGTCCGCCAAGGAGCTGAAGATGATCGCAAGCGTGCTTCTGCGCAAGGAAGCGAAGTATATCCATGAGATGCAGGCGTACTATGACAACGCGGTCGCTGATGAGCAGAAGGGCATGTTCGCCTATCTGCTTGGTCTTCAGTATAAATATAAGAATGATACGAGAAAGAGCAAGAAGTATCTGAAGGAAGCGCTGCAGAAGCTGAAGGGGACCCCTTATGAAGAGGAGATCCGCGGCCTTTTGAGCGAATCGGCTGAGTAACAACGGAAGACACGGTGTGTGCGCTCTCCTGCACAGACAGGAGCGCGCACGCGCGTGAACAATGGAAAGCATCTTTCAGGCGAGGCGTCAGGGACGGCCGCATGAAGAGCTTTTTTTGTATCAGGATCATCGGAAAGGAGCATGAAGATGAAGATCTATAACAGCATGAGCATGAAGGTGGAGACCTTCCGGCCTCTGCAGGAAGGCAAAGTGAGCATGTATGTGTGCGGACCGACGGTATATAATTACCCGCACATCGGGAACGCCCGGCCCATCGTGGTGTTCGACACGTTAAAACGAACCTTGCAGGCACTTGGCTACGAAGTGAAGATGGTGAGCAACTATACCGATGTGGATGACAAGATCATCAACGTGGCAAAGGAACTGGGAGTCAGTGAAAAGGAAGTAACGGATAAGTTCATAAAAGCATATAACAACGACCGTCTTTCGCTTCATGCCATGATGCCGGATGAAGCGCCGCGCGTGACGGAAACGATGGATGCGATCATCGCCTTCATCGATCTGCTGGTACAGAAAGGCTATGCCTATCAGGTGGGCGGAGACGTCTATTTCCGGGTCGGCGAAGTCAAGGAATATGGGGCATTGTCCCACCAGAAGACAGAAGATCTGGTGGTCGGCGCCCGCATCGACGAAAATGAACGAAAGGAGAACCCGCTGGATTTCACGCTGTGGAAACAGACGGATGAAGGCATCCAATGGGATTCGCCGTGGTCGAAGGGACGCCCGGGATGGCATACCGAATGTGTCGTGATGATCCATGACGTATTCGAACAGCCGCTCATCGACATCCATGGCGGCGGCATGGATCTGAAGTTCCCGCATCATGAGAACGAGATCGCTCAGGCCCGTGCCGCCTATGGCACTCCGCTGGCTAATTACTGGATCCACAACGGCATGATCGACATCAATGGTGTGAAGATGTCCAAGTCGCTGGGCAATGTGCGCTGGGCAAAGGATCTGATCGCGGAGCATGGCGGAAACGTGATCCGCTGGATGATGCTTTCCGCGCATTACCGCGCGCCGCTGAACATGAGCGATGAGTCGCTGGAGACGAGCCATAAGGAATATGAGCGGGCAGCCAATTCGATGAAGCAGGGCTATGTCAAGCTGGCGCTGGCGCATGCGCCTCGCGCACAGGAAGCGGACGAGGAGCTGCATCGCGCCTTCCTCGATGCGATGGAGGATGACCTGAATACGCCGAATGCGTTTGCGGCCGTGTTTGAAGCATGCAAGCAGCTGAATACGGCAGTGCGTCAGCGTGAGCCGGATCTGGAGCGGATCGCGGTCCTCGTGCGGACGATGGAAAAGATGATGGAAGTGCTTGGCATCGATATCCCTTGCCTGAATGTCAGCGATGAAGACTGTGCATTGTATGGCAGATGGAGAGAAGCGGTGAAGGCGAAGAACTTTGAACAGGCGGACGTTTACCGTGCGCAGCTGATGGAGAAGGGCATCCTCTAAGATGGAGATCGTCAATTACAATGGCACTTCGCTGGCGTTCATCGGGGATGCCTGGATGAGCCTGAAGGTGCGGATGCATGTCCTGGAACAAGGTTATCAGCGTCCGCGGGAGCTGCAGCGCCGCTGCAGCAGCTGGGAATGTGCCCATGCGCAGGCGAAGATGCTGCGTCAGCTGGAAGAGGAAGCGTTCTTCGATGAGGATGAGCAGGAGATCATCCGCCGCGGACGCAATGCGACCATCCACACCAAGGCGAAAAACGCCGATATCATGACCTATCGTCACGCGACCGCATTGGAAGCGGTGATCGGATACTTGTATCTTTATCACAAGAGCGAGCGGCTGGAGCTGCTGTGGCAGGCGATGGTCAGAATAGGAGAGACAGTATGACACAGTTCGTATATGGAAAGAATGTCGTCGCGCAGCTGCTGGATGACGGACGGAAGATCCATGAGGTCTGGCTGATGCAGGGGTTCCGCGATCAGAAGCTGGTGCGCCGCGTGCAGGAGGCGAGGATCCCGGTGAAATGGGTGAACCGGGCCCAGCTGGATGCCAAGGTGAAGACGAACCGGCATCAGGGCGTCGCAGCCTGCATCGACGCTTACCGCACATACAGCGTGGATGAGATCCTGGAGGCGATCCCGGAAGGGAAGAACGGGCTCATCATCATGCTGGATGAGCTGGAGGATCCCCACAATCTGGGTGCGATCTTGCGCAGTGCAGACGCCGTGGGCGCGGACGGCATCATCATCGGCCGTCACCGCAGCGTTTCGCTGACGCCGGCAGTGGCCAAGGTGAGCACCGGGGCGATCGATTCCGTCCGGGTATGCGCCGCCGCCAACATGGCACAGACGCTGCAGTATCTGAAGCAGAAAGGATACTGGGTGGTCGGCGCCGATATGGACAATGCCCGGGATTACCGGGAGGGAGACTATCAGGTCCCGCTGGTGCTCGTCATCGGCTCTGAAGGGTTCGGCCTTCGCCCGCTGGTGAAGAAGCAGTGCGATTATCTGATCCGTCTGCCCATGTGCGGGAAGGTCAATTCCCTGAATGCTTCAGTGGCATGCGCGGTGCTGCTGTATAAGATTTATGAACAGCGTTGCCCCCTTTGATCACTCTCCTCGATGGAGGGAATATGAGGGAATCAGAGCGTTATAATGAGTATGAACTCGTCTATATGATCTTGCAGGGCGATGAACACAGCCTGCAGCTGCTGCTTCATCAGTATCAGCCGAAGATCAACGCGATCATCAAGCAAAACTGCACTTATCAGGTCATGATCCGGCATCATGAGGGAGACCTGCATCAGGTTGCGGCCGCGGCCTTGATGCGGGCGGTGCTGGAATACCGGGAAGAGAAAGGAATCTCCTTTTCTACCTTCAGCGGCAAGGTGATCCGAAACGCGGTCATCGACTATCAGCGTTCGCTGTACCGCAAGGATTTCTCGCTGACGCATGAAGTCCTGCACCTGGATGCCGCTATTCACGCGGAAGGGACGATCGTGCTGCTCGATCTGATCGAAAGTCAGCGAGTCGAAGAAAACGGCGCGTTTTCGATTTATCGCGTCACGATGGAGATGCAGGAGGAAGAGCTGCGCAAGAGCATCAGCGAGCTGGAATATCAGATATTCTGTCTCAGGCGTGAGGGATACAGCTATCGCGAGATCGCACAGCGCGTGAACGTCACCGAGAAAAAAGTGGAGAACACGCTGATGAAACTGAGAAGGATGCTCAGGGGGATGTGAAGGAAAAGCTTTTCCTTTACTTTTCCCCTGCAGGATTATATAATAAAATAGATTGACGGGAATCTTGACTATGGGAAGCCTTTATGATAAAGTAGGTAAGCAATTGCGAAATGAGGTGGAACGTATGAAAGATAAAGTGATCCTGACATGCAGTGAATGTCTTTCACGTAACTACACGACGCACAAGAATAAGAAAACGCACACGGAACGCATAGAGCTGCGCAAATATTGCAGGAAATGCGGCAGACATACACTACATAAGGAAACCAAGTAAGGAGTGAGTTTTTATGTTGAAATGGTTCAGTATTTCCGGAATTCTGAAGGAAGTGAAGCGTATCCGCTGGCCGCACGGGAAGACCCTGGCCACCAACAGCCTGACGGTCATCGTCTTTACCGTCTTCTTCGGTATCTTCTTCCTGCTGTGTGAGGTCGTTGCCAGCGGCTTCCTGAGCCTGATCGGAATGTAGTAGGAGGAAGATGAATGAGCGAGCCGAAAAAAGAATGGTATGTGGTCAATACATATGCCGGACATGAGAACCGTGTAAAGGAAAATCTGGAACGGCGTATTGAGACGATGGGCCTGCAGGACTTTCTTTTTCAGATCGTCGTTGCAGAAGAAAAGGAAATTGAATATAAAAATGGAAAAGAAGTCGAGAAGACGAAGAATCTGTTCAGCGGCTATCTTTTCGTGCAGATGATCATGACGGATGAAGCGTGGTATATCGTCCGTAACACACCGGGCGTGACCGGATTTATCGGATCCAGCGGCGGCGGTGCAAAGCCGTTCCCGGTGGCGGAAGAAGAGATGGAGAACATCCTGCGCCGGCTTGGACGGGCACAGAAGGATGTACAGATCGACTTTGATGTCAAGGACCGCGTAAAGATCCTCGGCGGGGCGTTCAAAGGCTCAGAGGGAACGGTCGAAGCGCTGGACCATGCTCGCCAGGTTGCGACGGTGCTCCTCGTGCTGTTTGGGCGCGAGACGCCGACAGAGATTCCCTACAGCGATCTGGAAAAAATCGAATTATGATCGAAAACAGCTTTGTACAGCTGTTTTTTCGCGTATTATGACAAAACTCATGAAGGAAAACCGCTATCCTGAAGACAGGAAGTGGTAAATATGCGTCAGCGGGCAGGAATGATCTGCTGCGTGGCGGGACTGGTGCTGCTGTTGGGACCGGATATGAGCGGCAGAGAGATGCTGGAACAAGCATATGCGCTGCTCAGGCAGAACTGGCCGCTGCTGCTGGTGCTGCTTGGGCTGATCCTGCTTTGGCCCAGGGGGAAACGGCGCCGCGGCTGAGCATCCTTGATGAGAGAAAGGATGGATGACATGAACAAGACCTGCCTGATCGACCTTGACGGGACGATGTATTGCGGCGATACGCTGATCGAAGGCGCAAAGCGCTTTATTGACTGGATGCTGGAACACCAGCACCCGTTTCTGTTCTTGACCAATAACGCGACCCGCACGAGAGCGGAAAATGTCGCGCATATGGAGAAGCTGGGCTACCGCGGGATCAAGCCGTCGCATTTCTTCACCAGCGCCATGGCCAGCGCCGCTTATGTGGCCAAGCAGAGCCATAAACGCCGCGCGTATGTCATCGGCATGGCCGGGCTGGAAGAGGCGCTGTTGGAACAAGGGTTCGAGCTGGTGCAGGATCAGGCGGACTATGTCTTCGTCGGCCTGGATAAGACGGCAGATTACCGCCGTTACAGCGATGCGCTGAAGCAGCTGCTGGCCGGGGCAAAGCTGATCGGGACGAATACTGACCGGCTGATTGCGACGAGCCAGGGGTTCGATATCGGCAACGGCTCGATCGTGAACATGTTCGAGTATGCCAGTTCGCAGACCTCGCCGCGCATCGGCAAGCCATATGCGCCTATCCTTGACCTTGCACTGGAGCAGCTTCAGCTGCATAGAGAAGATGTCGTCCTGATCGGAGACAATCTGGAAACGGACATCCGGCTGGGGACGGACAACGGCGTCGAGACGATCTTCGTGACCAGCGGTGTGCATAAGAGAGAAGATATCCAGCGTTTGGGCGTCTTCCCTGACCATGTGGTGGACGATCTGCGGGAACTGATTGGCTGAGATGGCGAATTTTGTTTGCCAAAATGATGATGTGATGCTATAATGGGAAAGTAAATCCATATAAACGGGTAAAATGACAGAAAGGGGGAGTATGGTATGGAATTTTTACAGGTTTTGCTGATGTTGGTAGCGGTCGTATTGATAATACTCTCTTTGCTGCAGGGCGGAAAATCAGATGGCCTCAGTTCGGCGTTTACCGGAGCTGGTGATCTGAATCTGTTCGCAAATACAAAAGAGCGCGGGGCCGAGAGGATCATTTCCAATGCAACCATGGCAGTGGGGATCTTGTTCTTCTTCTTGGTCGTGTTGATTCGTGTATTGTCATAAAGGCCCTGGATGGGTCTTTTTTTATGAAAGGAGGGGATCAGGGTGCGTGAGCAGATATTGAAGCTGATGGATGAGTGTCCTGACCATCGATTCAGCGCAGAGGAGATCAGCGCGCATCTCCATGTGCAGGGAAGCGCGCAGCATCGGAAGATGATGCGGGAACTGAACGCGCTGGAGGATGAACTGACGCTGGCGCGGGATGAAAAAGAGGGGTATCAGCGGGCGGAACGCCTTGGTTATTTTCAAGGCAGGCTGCGCGTCAATGCCAAAGGATTCGGCTTTATCGACCGGGACGAGGTCAGCTATTATGTAGCCAGAGAACATCTGTGCCTGGGCATGGACAATGATCTGGTCCTGGCCCGCATATTGCAGGGCGGCGGCCATGAGACGGAATGTGAGGTCGTCCGCATCCTGGAACACGGCAGCACGAAGTTTGTCGGCGTGGTCAAGAAAGATCGGAAATCGTTTTATTTCCTGCCGGACAAGGATCTGGGAAGACGGCGCATCACGGTGAGCAATTATGCGCAGTTTCCGCTCGTCCATGATTCCAAGGTGCTGGTGGAGATCGACTCATTCGGCAGAGAGCTGAGCGGACACATCACCAAGGTGCTGGGATATAAGTACGATCCGGGCATCGATATCCTGTCTTTGCTGGTGGAGAATGACATCTATACAGAGTTTGACAAAGATACGCTGGAGGAGATCAGGAACGTGCCTTCTGCGATCGACGAGAGCATGATCGACAAGGCCCGGCATGATCTCCGGGATCTGCAGACGATCACGATCGATGGGGACGATGCGCGTGACTTTGATGACGCCATCAGCATCAAAAAGATCCCTGAGGGCTACCGGCTATGGGTGCATATCGCCGATGTCTCTTATTATGTGCGGCCTGGCACGGCGCTGGACAAAGAGGCGTATCGGCGCGGGACCAGCGTGTATGTGACAGACAGGGTGGTGCCGATGCTGCCGCAGGTGCTCAGCAACGGCATCTGTTCCCTGAATCCGCATGAGGACCGCTTCACGATCACGGCGCAGATGGATGTGGGGATGGACGGCGCGGTGCGCAGCGCACAGATCTATCCGGCGATCATCCGCAGCGATGAGCGGATGACCTATGGCAATGTCAACCGGATCATCGCCAAAGATGAACAGCTGGTCCGCCGCTATGCGCATCTGCTGCTCATGATCGACAATATGATGGGGTGCAGCGCGCTGATCCGCAAACGGCGCCATGCGCTCGGCGCGGTGAATTTCGAGACGCGCGAATCAAAGGTCATCGTGGATGAACAGGGCGTGCCGCAGGATATCGTCTTGCGCGAGCGCGGCGAATCCGAACGCATCATCGAAGACTTCATGATCGCGGCCAACGAATGCGTGGCCGCTTACCTGAAGTGGATGGATCTTCCGGCCATGTACCGCGTGCATGAGCAGCCGGAGCCGAAGAAGGTGCGCGCTTTTGCGAAGGTTGCCAAGACGCTGGGCTATTCGTTCATCGTCAATGTCAGCCACGTCTATCCAGGACAGTTTCAGCAGCTGCTGGAGGAAGCGCAGGGAGCGGACAATTATGATGTGCTTTCCGCATATATGCTGCGCAGCATGCAGAAAGCCCGCTATGATGTGCAGTGCCTGGGCCATTTCGGCCTCGGCCTGAAGGAATATCTGCATTTTACCTCACCGATCCGCCGTTATCCCGATCTTGTCGTGCACCGCATGCTGCGCAAGTATGTGTTCGCCCATGATCAGGATGCTTCGGCCATGAAGCGCGACAGCGAATGGATCGCACAGGCTGCCGAGCATGCCAGCGTGCGGGAGCGCTGTGCCCAGGAGGCCGAGCGCGATGTGGACGACATGAAGAAGGCGCAGTATATGGAACAGTATGTCGGCAGGACATATACCGGGAAGATCAGCGGCATCACCCGCTTCGGCATGTTCGTCGAGCTGGACAACACGATCGAAGGCCTGGTGCATATCTCGTCCATGAAGGATGACCGCTATCAGTATCATGAGGAAGCGCTGGCGCTGATCGGCGAGCATACGGCCAGACAGTACCGCATGGGACAGAAGGTGCGCGTAAAGTGTATCGGCGCCAACCGTTGGAAGCGGCAGGTCGACTTTGAATTGGTGGAAAAGAGCGGACGTGCGGCGCGCAGGCCGCGTCCGGTCCATGGGGCAAGGCGGCGTCCGCAGCGCAAGCGGATGAAGCGTGCATGAAGCGCTTGCTCGCTGCCCTGCTGATCTTGCTGACACTGTGCGGCTGCCAGCAGGCTGACCAGCAAGAAACGTCGGATGACCCGCTCCCGCAGCAGGCCCGAAAGGAAGTCAGCTTCTTAGCTGCCGGAGACAACCTGATCCATGGTTTGATCTACGAGAGCGGGCTGCAAGAAGATGGCAGCTATGCGTTTGAAGAGATGTATGCGCGGGTGAAGCCGCAGATCGCTGCGGCCGATGTCGCCGTGCTCAATCAGGAGACGGTCTGCGGCGGAAGCGAGCTGGGCCTTTCTTCCTATCCGGCATTCAACAGCCCGGTCGAGATCCTGGATGCGGCGGCGGATGCCGGCTTTGACTGGCTCACCACGAGCACGAACCATGCCATGGATCTCGGCGAACAGGCTATCGTCAACCAGCTGCAGCACATCAGGACGCATCATCCGCAGATGGTCGTGACCGGTACGCATGACAGCGAACAAGATGCTAGCCAGCTGCGGGTCATCGTGCGAAACGATGTGCGCATCGGCATGCTGAGCTACACATACGGGCTCAATGGGATCGCATTGCCGGATGGCAAGGAATACCTGGTCGATCTGATCGATGTGGAAAAGATCGCGGCTGATCTGGCGGCGCTGAATGAAGTGAGCGACGTGCAGATCGTCGGGATGCACTGGGGAAGCGAGTATCAGTTCGAACCGGATGAGCAGCAGCGCGATCTGGCGCAGCAGCTGAGCGACATGGGCGCGGATGTCATCATCGGCACGCACCCGCACGTGCTGCAGCCGATCGAGGTGATCAGCGGGGAACAGGGCAACGATACGCTTGTCTTGTATTCGCTGGGCAACTTTGTCTCTGCGCAAGATGTGAACAGCCGCATGCTGGGCGGAATGGCCAAATGGACATTGGCCTATGAACCACAGACGAAGGCAGTCTACATTGAAGATGTGCGCTTCGAACCGACGGTGATGTTCTTCGATGCCGCCGGGAAAGATGTGCAGGTCTGGCCGCTGTCCCAGTATGATGATACGCTCGCTGCCCGTCATCTGCTCAGTCAGCAGGGAGAAGACATGTCAAAGCGATATTTTACCGATCTTTGCCGAGAGATCATGGGCGGCATGATGGAAGGGAAGAGGAGGATGAAGATGTCAGAGCGAAAAGTGATCGCATATAACCGGAAAGCATCGCATGATTATTTTCTGGAGGACCGCTATGAGGCCGGGCTTGAGCTGAAGGGAACGGAGATCAAGTCGATCCGCCAGGGCAAGGTGCAGCTGAAGGACGCCTATATCAGCTTTGTGAACAATGAGGCGTTCATCAAAGAGATGCACATCTCCGCGTATGCGTATGGCAACCGGTTCAATCATGATGAGACGCGCATCCGCCGGCTCCTGCTGCATCGGGATGAGATCCGCCGCTTGCAGCAGAAGGTGCAGCTGAAGGGCTACACGGTCGTGCCGATCTCCTTGTATCTGCATAAAGGGCTGGCCAAGCTGGAGATCGCGCTGGCCAAGGGAAAGGATCTGCACGATAAGCGCAACGCACAGAAGGAAAAAGATGCCAGACGCGAGATCGAAAAAGCATTGAAGAACCACTGGTAGTGTGCTATACTATCAGTACACACGGGGCTGTACTGGTTTCGATAGGGGTCAGTCTGGTGCGGACTACAGTCGTGTGGCTACGTAAAGGCCGCTTAAAAATAACTGGAAACAATTTCAGAACTGCGAATAACTTCGCATTTGCTGCTTAATTAACCGATAACGGTCTGCAGCCTCCTTCCGCGTTTTGCTTTCGGGCGCGGAAGTTGAGACAAGATACGGGAGCCAGGCGCATGCGGAGGCTGTCCGGACGCATGCGATGGAAATCTCAGGACAGAACGTCACAGATGTTCGTTCATAGCGTTCTGTGATCTGATCATTATGAACTAAACTGTAAACGTTCGTACGGGGGACGGCTTTTAGACAGGGGTTCGACTCCCCTCAGCTCCACCAAAAGTACCTTACTCGAACTATTATGGCTAAAAAATTTGAGCCGTTCGAGTAAGTTGACATATTCGTGGAATTATTTATGGTATAAAGACCACATCCAAAGATTTTCTGGATGTGGTCTTTTGCTATGTCTATATAATAGCTCAGCTTGCTTGAGCAATCCTGTGCTAATCTATTAATTCATATAATATCATCTTTAACCGGTTCAAGAATCTGGTCGAAAGGTGGCTTAAATTCTGCATCTACCTTAAATTCCATATCTGCGTCGTTACTAATATAGAACTTCTCGAATATTGCTTGATTCATCAGCTTTTTAATTGTGTCACTGGCGTTTTTATATGCCTCACCGCAATTCTCTACAATATCTAGTGCTCTCTTAAGATTTTCGGTTATTTGCTCAAAGGTGGTATCGTGCATTTTGATTTCATGCTCAATGCTTGCCAATTCTTTTGCAATTTTCTGCTGTTCGGATTTAAGAAGGTCTAATGGAATCGCATCGCAGTAATGAGCTTCAAGAAGTTTTTTTTGCTTGTTTTCAAGCTTGGCTTTTTCGCCTTTAAGTCCATCCAGCTCAGCATCATATTTTGCTCTTTCTGTGGAGATTATCTCTTGTATGCAAGATTCCAGCAGAATTCGAACTTCCGGTGGAAGTTGGTATGCTTCGTAGATTTTTTCAATCTCTTTCTCTACGACGTCTATCAGAACGGCCTTTGTTGTACAATCTTTTCTACGTTTACTATGACGGCCACTGCATACAAAATATGGATATATGGTGCCATCTTTTTTCTTTTCGTTGCTCACCATCATTCGTTCACCACAGTATGCGCAGTAAATGCTTCCTTTCAGAAAGTGGGGATGTTTAAGATTGCGAGTGCCGTTAATCCTCGATGCAAGTATCGCTTGAACCTTGTCCCAGGTTTCGGTATCTACAAGCGCTTCGTGGCTTCCAGGATACTCAATGCCCTTATATTTTACAACGCCTTTATAATAGGGGTTTACGAGAACCTTATGGAGTGTTTTGAGCGTAACGGGCTGAGAGGAGATTTTAGGCGTTGATCGAGTATTGAGCCCACAGGCCGCCAAGTGATCAGCCAAATCTGCAACAGTCCAATTTCCAGTAGCATATTCTTCAAAAGCCAACTTAATCAATGGTGCACGTTCCGGATCTGTGATGACGGTACGCTCCTCACGTCCTTTATCGTCGACAAGACGGATATTTTGATAGCCAATCGGAGCTCGACCGACTGTGCCGCCTCCTTTGATTTTTTCGCCCATACCTTTCTTGACTTCGGTGGCAAGATTTTGCGAGTAAAACTCTGCGATTGAACTCATGATGCCATGCAACAACATACCAGCAGGTGTATCATCAATACTTTCTGATGCAGATACAAGTTGAACGCCGCACTCACGCAATACGCGCATAATGTCGCTGTCATCGTCACGATTACGGGCGAGACGATCGACCTTATGTACGATTACGTAATCTACGCGATCGGCATTCTCTTTTACATATTCAAGCATAGCTTGAAGTTGTGGGCGATCGGCGGATTTAGCGGATGCGCCACGGTCGACAAATTCCTTGCCCACCATTGCGCCCATAGACAGGGCTTTTTTCTTATTGGCCTCACGTTGGGCGGGAATCGAAAAGCCTTCATCGTGTCCACCGCCTCGCTCGGCCTGTCCGCGAGTAGATACGCGAAGATATGATACGGCAAAATTTTGGCGTCATTGAATCCATAAGAGCCTGCGCCGTATTTGCCATTGCGGTATTACTCATAAGCGTTACCTCCTTCTTATAGTTTGTCCCATGATACCTCTGAAGGGGCATCACATCAAGTAAAATAAAGTAATATTTTATGGTTATTTTTGGAGCAGCCAGCCCATAAGCAGGGCTGGCTTAAGTAAGTATATATGTTGCTAGATTTTGCGGATTACATCCTCACCATAAGCGACACCGAGGCCGGAACCACAGTCCCAGTTGACGAAAACCGTTCCGATATCGTCAACAAATTGAACAGTTCCTTGCTCGCCGGGCATTAGCTTAGTAAAAGGATCATTCATAGAAACGAGTTCCACTCGTGTTCCGATAGGATACATTTCTCGCAGTTTTTCAATCGTATTTTTACTAGGAAAGTTCTGCATAGTTTTTACCTCCTTCAAATGACTTCTCGATAGTTACTTCTGGAGCCTCGATTTCCTGTTGGATCTTACGTGCATCGTGTCGAGCTTTCGCGCCTTCGGTTCGCCAACTACTGTTTCCAGTTAGGTTGCGGAGCAGGAATTTACGAGCAAATGCATACTCTGCGCCCTTGAAGTTCAAGGATACAAGAAAGAGCCTCATCGTGAATTTATCATTGTCTGACGGGCTTTCTGTAGCTGTAACCCGGGTGAGCATTTTTGCTCGTTTTGCAATGCCAGATATAAGCTGCATATAGGCTTTTGCTTCTCCATCAATCCCATGATCAGTGAACCACGGAAAACAAATTTTATCCTCTTTGCGCTCGATAGATAGATCATCGGCTTCAAGAGCTTTTTTGAGAACGGATGCTTTACTGGCAACAATCGCTCTGACTCTGCCAAGTTCGGCTTCATTGAGGTAAGAGTTTGGAAGCTCAATTACGATTTTCTTTGGCTCGGTCTCTTCCGGAAGAGGAGTTTTCCCCGATTGTTCGTCTGTAACTTCTTCCGTAGCTTCCGCTGATTCAAAGTTGCCTTCTGGCATAACAGGAGCTTCCGGTTCTTTAATTTTTTTCAAAAAACCACCTGATTGTGTGGGGTGCTTTCTTTTTAGAAGTGTTACTATAAAGTAGCTTAAACAGGCTTTTATCTTATACGCACAAAAAGGAGGAGTTTTTGATGAAACTAAAAAAATGGGGAGCGCTCTTGCTTGCATTATGCATGATAGTCATGGTGTTCCCGACAACTGTAATGGCGAATGGAGATTCTCTTGCAGGGCCAGATGCGGAAAAGAAGGTCATAGAAAATGATCTTATTGTTCAGCTCCCGTCTTCGTTGGATGATATGATTGGTACGTCAGCTGGTAATGGTGATTGGCTGGCTGTCGCGGCAGAACCAACGTGGGAGGACGGTTCTATTCTTGATTATGTCGTACCCACTCAGGAATTTTACGATAGCACCGGTAAAAAATTAACTGCTGCTGACACATTCCAGAATAATAGCCGATATACGATGAAAATGACGTTCCAATCATTTGAGTCTTATCATGGAGAATACTATTATGTATTGTCTGGGAAAAACAATGTTTATGTACAATATATGAATGGCACTGGTGAAAGAGAGCCTATGAAGGTTACCGTAAATAAAGATGAGAATGGTAATCCGGTAATCACGGCAACTTACAGCTTCTCAATTGGCACGCCTCCGGAAGAACCATCACAAGAGGCAACCTATGAATGGGTTCTTTCCAGATGTGACGACTCTGCAAATACACCTTTAGACAAAGTAACTGCAGTCATTGGACAGCCAATCCAATATAGAGCGCAGGTTATTGAAACTCGCCCGGACGGAACGAAGTCACCTGTGAGTACAGAACAAATGGATCTTCAATGGGGCTACACTTATGTAACTACTGATATTGACATCACAGTGACGACATACTCTACCGGTTATATATTTACTATTACCGGAAATAAGCCGCTTGAACGTCCTGATGGTTTAATCTTATATACTGAAAACGTCGGTCCTGATCCATGTGTAGAAGCATGTTTTGATTTTGAAGTAGTTGAGCCTACAGAGATTGAATCAGACACAGTTTACAATATATCCGATAAGGATGGGCAAGATTTATATTATCGGTATCGGCCTACGGATGCGCCTGATGATGGATCTTACCGATCTTACACTCTTTGGACAGATGGTGGAACTGCAGAAGCCACAGGTAATGGCATTTACGCTGGGGAAAAGCGTTATAATACTTACCGCAGACAGGGCACCGATCCTATTAATTTTCAGTTTTCTCCAACAACAGATAATGCTCGATTCGAGCTTGTCGAATCAAAACGAGTGACAAAAATCGAATTTTTGTCAGTGCCGGACAGCATGATTCAAGATATTCGTGAAAACGGAAGCAAAGCGAATCTTAACGGATTTACATTTAAGGTCACATATGCAGACGGCAGCACACGAACATATGAGTATTCTGGAAAAAAAGATGATAATTATTTCGTTTATCATATGGATTGGACTCCGGACGGGAATATATATGATTGTTCCTACGATTCAGAAAATAACGCCATAAGCATTTTGGGATTCAAAGAACCTGATGCCCCGACAATCGAATACTATAAGATACCTGATGAGTCAAAAGTCAACATTAAGGAAGGTCTCAGTGAAGTGACCGGTGATCTTGGAAATACGGAATACAATACGGTTGAAAAGATTGAAAACAAATTGACAGAAACCATCGTTTCCAATGAAGGTTACACGGAAGACAATACCATGCTTTATGACATTGAGTTTGTAACAAGCGAGGATGGCGGACAGACATGGGTTCCGGTTACTGCTGAGAACTTCCCAGAAGAAGGAATTGTGGTAACACTTCCTTATCCAGAGGGAACCAATGCTGACGAGTACGATTTTGTTGTTACGCATATGTTCGATGAAGATGTGAATGGTCATCATGCCGGAGAAGTGGAGACCCCTGAAGTAACAGAGAGTGAGAATGGCATATCGTTCCGCCTGATGGGAACCTCTCCTGTCATGATCGGATACAAAAAAGTAGCTGCGACTCACACCCACTCTTATGGAGAATGGACGGATTGTAAAGATGGAAGCAATCACCAGCGCTCCTGCTCCTGCGGAGATGTTCAGAAAGAGGCTCACGTTTGGGATGACGGAAAGGTCACAAAAGAGGCTACAAAGGATGCAGAAGGTATCAAAACATATACTTGCAAGACCTGTGGTGCAACAAAAACGGTAAGCATCCCTAAATTGACTTCCGACACAACGCCATCTAAGCCTGGTGATCCTACAAATCCGAATACGGATACAACATCACCAGAGACTGGAGATTCAGCGAACATTGCTTTATGGATAGTAGTCATGCTCGCATCTGCGGCTGGATTAAGCTGTACTTATTTTATAAAACGCAAAAAGGTTAATAACTAGTTAAAAGTAAGATACCCACAAGCCGAATGATGCTTGTGGGTATTGCTTATTATTAAAAAGGCCGAATAAGCTACCCTTTTGTGTGGGGCGAATTTGATCTTTTATATTAAAAAATTCAAAATGAAGATTTAGCCCTTTAAAATGGGGCTTTTTTTTATCTTTTCCTTCTTGTGATACGAATTTGAAACTAAAATTTATTTCTTTTTCATGGTTTTCCCTAATAAAATCATATCGAAATGAGGTTCTTCGGTATGCTTTTATCAAGAACTACCATGACATCTTTTCGTCTTGATGGCAACATATGAGCGTAGACAGTTCTAACTGTTAAAACAGAATCTCCAATCAATTCTGCAATAGATGTATCATCATACCCTTCATGGATTAGCATAGACACATAAGTGTGTCGAAAATCATGAGGTGTCATGCGTTTTAAATGACATAAATCCAAGTGTTTTTCCAATGTAGTTCGGATAAGGTATTGAGGTATCATTTTGTTAAAATGTTTACCAAAGAATATGTATGAATCATTGGTAAAAGAATCTTCTTGTGCACAAAGTTTTTTAAATTGTTTTAAAAGTAAATTCAATTCATTGTCGATAGGTACAATACGATTACTGTTTTCCGATTTCATAACCTTGTTAATAAAAAAGGATTGCTTCTTAAAGTTTGTCCATTTCAAGTTTCTTAACTCTGTAATTCGCAATCCAGTAGAATATAATGTCCGAAAGAGGAGTTTCATTTTGATTGTATCCAAAGAATTGATAAAAGTGACAAAATCCTTTGGGTCTAAAATGACATATTCTTTTTTCTTATCTTCTTTATGACATTTTATATATCCAACTTTACTTAACGGATGATAATCTATATCATAAATATCATTTGCATAGGTGTAGATACCACTGAAAGCAGTGTGAATGACATTGATAGAAGGTTTGGATAGTCCTTTTTTAACTAAAGCCGTGTGCCATTCTGTAATTTCTTTTTTCTGTATTTGAAGTAAATCTCTACCTAAAAAATAAGGTTTAATATGTTTCTTGTAGATACAGGAGTTCGCATTGTAGGTAGAATCTTTCCATTCTGTCAATCTCATATAGTCAGAATATTCTTTCCAAACATCTTCTAATTTCAAGCCCAATACAAAATTATATTTTGCTTTCTGCTTCAACTGAATCATGATAACTCTTTCATAATTCAACGCATCACTTTTTTTCTTAAAACCACGAACTGTCTTTTTTTTGTAAAATCCTTTTTTTGGAGTGTAGGAAGTGGATATATACCATGTTCCTCGTTGTTTATCTTTATATACTGGCAATTTGATCTCTCCTCTCTAAGTTCAATTTAAAGAAGGAAGATAAATTGAAGTATATTATGCGTATTATTTAAAGGATGCCATTCGTTTTACTTCATCATGAATTGTTTGCAACTGTTCATCATTTAGTAAAAATAATGTTTTAAATGTATCATGAAGAAGTTCGTTTTTATTTTCATCATCACTTAAAATCATGATTTGTGTCCATAATACATAAAAATCCATTTCCATAGCATTTGCAAAGTGTTTAATAATGCGTGAAGTGAGTTTAACATCTTTACGCTTTATTTGATGATATAGAGCATAACTAATATTTGCTTTTTCAATAAAATTTCGCAGGTTTATGTTTTTCCTAGTTCGATAATCCGTTATGATCTCAATAAGTTTATCCACATCATATATGCTAGGTTCTTTTTCCATTTATTTCACCACCTTCGTTATATTCACTTCTATTATACGATATACTACTCTAACAAGTCCATTAAGACTACGATTAAAAACTACAAAAGATGTGGTATATAAAAACTATACTTTTTGGTTTTGATTATGCTATGATGATTTTGCGAAAGGAGTGTTTCAAGTATGAGGCAGAATCAACAAGATAATGAACATAGAAATATAATTAGAGAACAAATACTTAGAAAAGGATACGCTCACCAATACGATATACGGAGGTTTATTCCTTGTGGTAGGGAAAAAGCGAATCAAATTCTAGCACAGGAAATGTTGGAAGCAGAAAGAGAAGGGAAGAGTACAATCACAGGAATCAGTGCAAATCGATTACCTAAATATGTAGGACTTACAAAAGAAGAAATCCAAGCATATGCTGAACAAGAGAAAAATCGGAAGTGACTTCCTATTTTTGATAAAAGAGTTGTGTTCTCTTTAAACACATAGAAGGGAAAAAGTGAATGGTATCATATTTTAGAAACAAAAGCGTTTCAGGAAGGATGATACCATGTATAGACTTTACTATCTAAGAATATGAAGGAAAAATCAAGAAGTACAGAAATTAAAATCGTAGTGGATGCAAAAGACAATAATATAGATTGTGTCGCTACTGTCAATGTAGGTTCAATAGACTTGGATACGACAATCGAATTATTACAAATCTGCATTGATGAACTCACAAAAAAGAAAATGGAAGGAGAATATTGAGATGATATTACAAACAAACGATCATGTAACATTTATTAAAAGCATTATACGAAATGCTTCTGAGGAAGGAAGATGTGTGAATGAAATTGAATCTGAAGAAATTGCGAACAGTTTAAAGGCTATGTTGCAAGAATGTGATGATTTAGAAAACTATATGGTAACTGCGAATCAAAACACAATAAAATATGAGTCGTTGATAATGAAATTAAACGAATTGATGAATTGCATCAGTGAATACCCTTGGGTACTGGATACAGCAATAGATGGAATCGGAGAACTGATTGTAAAAGTGAATCAGAAGGCTCATCTTTAAAAGAAAAGGCACTCGCTTGAGTGCCATCATTACAAATGTCATAAAATTCATATATAATACATTCAAGAAAAGAGGGAGCAACTATGACATTAACAGAGTTATTAGAAAAAAAGGGGTATTCTATTTATAAATTAAGCAAAAGAACAGGGATAAGGGAATCTACCCTATATGCCATCATCAATAATAATACTTCCATTAAAAATATTAAATTTGACACTGTACATAAAATAGCAACAGAACTGGATATTCCTAGTGATTGGCTATATAAAAATATAGATTAAAAGTAATTGAAATACTACAAAAGTTGTAGTATATTGTGATTGTAGAAATACAAATGTTTTAGATTGATTTTAGATAAGTAAATGAACGAGCGAGAATTATTTTTGCTTGTTTTTTTGTTTTATTAAAAGGAGAAATATATGGGTCATGAACTAACAAATTTATTTATTCTTGCAGGTTCATTGTTCCTGCTGTTTATAGGTTATTTGGCTTATCAATTAGCATCAACTGAAAAAGGAACACGAAATTTGCTTTTATTTTTTGTTGTATGTATTTTGATTTTTATATTTTCAATACATTTCTTAATGTATAGGTTTGAAAATGCCTCTGAAGCTCAACCAAAAATAATTGAGAAATATGAAATTGTACGAGGAAAAACAGAGCAACTTATACAAGGAAAAGGGTTTGGGCTTTTGACAGTGTACAATATGTCGCTTTCTGAAAACAATCAATTTGGATTTTATTATTACAATCAAGATGGCGATATTGAACGAATGTCAATAAACTTTGATGATATAAAGATTAAAGAAGTTGAAGAGGATACAGCTCGTTTAGAAGTCTATGTAGAGCAAGAAACTAACACTTATTGTAGTGTTCTTTTGGGATGTGAAACAGAAACAAAGCCAATTAGCAACGAACAGTATATGTTGATTGTACCGAAAGGAACGATTACAGGGTCGGATGAATTGGTGTTTGAGTAATAAAGGGAGTATATGATGGAATTATTTGTAGATGTGGTTGTGATTGTTATAATGCTGATGACATTGTACGCTCTTGGCATCTTGATATGGATGTCAGCGACCACGATTTATGAAGGCTTTCGTTGGAAATAAGATAGGTGGAAGATTGCATTAGGAATCGTTGGCTTTATTTGTGTAGTCGTATTGGCGTTTTTGATTGTAATTTTTTATACAACCCAAAAACCCCCATATAGTTATGAAGTAGAATTGAAAGATGGTTCAATCGAAGAATCATTTGACTGTTATGAAAAAGATGAAAAGAAAATATGTGAAATTGATTTAGAGAAAAAGGTCGTAGTGAATTATTGGAAGATAGAGAAATAGAAAGAGAAGCGTATGACAAAAAAGGAAAGAGATAAACTTTATAAAATCATAGAGATTTTTCATAATAAGTATTATGAAGTAAATGAAAGAAATATCAGTGATTTTTATAAAGAAATCCATGTAATGTTTCCAACAATTACACAAAACGATATAAATTGGGCTTTTGAGAAATACCTATGGAAAAAAGAATTCAAATTTAAAAAGCTCGCTTCAATCTTAACAATGCTCTTTATGTTGCCTCTGCAACTATGGGCGATAAAAATTATAGATGTAAATGGTATTTCGCTATTATTTCTTTTAATTCCTGAAATTATCGCTATGTTTATTCTAGCGTGGTTCATGATGAAAGAAATGATAATTGAAGAAAAATATAAGTAATTGAGGTTAGGTAAAGGAAATGAAGACTGTACATTTAAATGGATATATCCAAGTGGAAAAGTATCCTTTTATCGAAAATTCAGAAAGTCATTGCAATGAAGGATTTGTTCTATTTAATGAGTTAGGAGAACAATTTGCTTTTTGTTGGGATAATGAACAACAGTGCTGTGAAAACTTTCTTGTTGATAAAAGTGGATACGATCATGTATTGAGTTTTTCGTCCGATTGCGGATGTGAAATCAGAATCATGGAAACGCAAGAATATTTTAAAGCCATGTTAGATATTTTGATCTATGTGAACAAAGAAGAAAAAGTACGCTTTCATTTGAGCAATGAACAAGGAAAAGGTGCGTATTACAGCCATCTCATTATGTTTAAAATCAATAATGAATGGATATATGAAGAACTTTGACGAAAACGAATGAAAAAAATAGGAAGTCACTTCCGAAAAAAAAGAAAGTGAGAATAGATTATGAGTATAAGGAAAATGAAAATTCAGCAAGGATATATTGTTTATCAGATTCCTGCTGAAGAAATTGTTAAATTGAGAAAGGCAGATTGTTTTGGCAATCTTTGTGATTCCTGCAATCAAACAATAGAGGATACTTACTATATTCCAGTATTGAATTGGGGAATGTGTAAAAAATGCTTTGATGAATGGAAAGAAACAGCTATTTTTTATAAAGAGGATACAGATTTTGAAGAATTGAATATTCATTGGATTGAAAAATGGTGTGATAGATTGAATATATCAATGACTAATACAACATTTCATTAAATATAAATATTGAAATGGTTGAAAATAAAAAAACAATATGCTTAAATAAAAATACAGGGTGTAGTTATACTACACTATAATATGGGGTGGAATATGGATTTTGGATATAAAGAAGGAGAACGATATAAAATCGTAAATCCTGAATTAAACGATCACAACAAAATGTTTACGGTTATAAAAGTCGAAGATTATAGCGTGTATTATATCTTTGATGGAGAATCTACAATCCATGTATTTCATATTGGTTCGGTTTTTGAAAGTTATATAGAAGAATTATAAAAAATTATATATGTCTTTTTGACTATCTTTTTATATCTTCTTAAATGTCCGCAAAG
>OJMH01000970.1_pt1 | contig 32642 bp, 24 predicted proteins | sample 1597111 | NCBI WGS metagenome assembly OJMH01 (sample SAMEA2452115, study PRJEB22498) | human gut metagenome | reverse complement strand
GGAATATCATCGTGGCACCAGTTGGAAAGCCAAGCTACGTGTCGCAGTTGATAAAGCAATCTGGACTTCCATCAACTATGAGGAATTTCTGCAAAAGATGCAGTTAGCAGGATATGAAGTTCGACAGGGAAAACATCTATCCTTCCGTGCACCGGAGCAGAAAAACTTCACTTATATGAAATCTCTCGGAAGCTATTATTCAGAAGAAAATGTCCGCATCCGTCTGGCAAAAAATCGTAACAAAGTAAAAGCTCCAAGGCATCTGTCCAAAGAAGCCCGCTTGTATATCAATATCTCCACTTATGTCACAACTGGAAATCGAGAAGGATTTGAACGCTGGGCAAAACTCAATAATCTTAAAGAAGCGGCCCGCACCTTCAACTATCTTTCTGAAAATAACCTGCTGAATTATGAAGATTTCCAGCAGCATATTTCTGATGTTGATGCTTCTGTTAAAGCGGCTGATCTGAGAATAGCACAAATCTCCAGTGATCTGAGCACGCAGAAAGTCATTCAGAAACACTGTGATTCTTACCGGCTCTGTCGTAAAGTGATTGAAGATTGCAAATCTGCTAAAAATCCAAAAACTTACCGTACCAAGCATCAGGCAGAATACCAACTCCACGATTCACTAAAAAAAGAGCTTCAGGATCTCGGTGTTACCAAAGTCCCAAGCTCTAATAAAATCCAGAGGCGGATTGAAAATCTTGAATCTGAACAGGCTGCTACCGTCCAGGAAAAACAGGAATTACAGAAAAAGCAGAAGACGCTGAATGTCATACAACAGAATTTCAATGCATTGCTTAATACAGCAAATTTTCAAGCACGACTTCCTGAACATTATGAAAAAATCACTGAATTATAACATCCTTTATTATTTCAGAGGTGCTTTGAGCACCTCTTTTCGTACTATAGAATTGGGAGACATCTATATGTCAAGTATTTTTTTCAATGCTTTCTTCTTGTCTTCAGAAATTTCTAAAGCATTATTAATTACGCTAATAATTTTTCTGCCAGTATAAAAATCAGCAATACTATTAATCTGTTCAACAATCACCTTGTATTTATCTGTATAAGTCACTTCATATTCTGATTGAATAACATCTTGTAAAAAGCTACGTTGCTGTCTATTAAAATACTCTGGAAGAATATTTTTTAAAATATATTCATCAACCACCTCAACATTAGCGCTTGTCTCAATTTTTTGATTTGCATTATATTTATCACATACCCATTCCCATTCTTTCACAACTCGATTTAATTTCACGTTTTCATATGGGTTTTTAATATAAATATATTCCGTATCACTAGCTTCCGTCGCAATCACAAATAATTCATAATCTTCTCCAATGCGTTGAGCAGCCGAATACTGTTTTTCTGAAATTTTAATTGTATCACCTATATGAGCTACTGGTACAACCAATATGTATCTTGTTTTTCCATTCGCATCAACACTAATAAGCGAATACTCGTCGCATTTTTTGCTTATATCTTTTGCACTAAATCCGTTCATAGCCTCAACAGCCATACAATTTTGAATCGGTGTTTTCCATTTGTTAATTGCCAATTGTGCCTTTTTACTAGAATTTCTTTTCAACTGCGCTCCTGAACCTAGTCTTTTTGTTCTGTGCTTTTTTATTTCCTCATAAATCGAATATTCTCCCGTCAACACATTCCATTCTTCATTATTCAAAAGTTGTTGTAAAACTTTGCAGTATTCATCATTGACATTAGAATTATTGGAGCAGTTTTTTACGCTTATCAAGCCAAGTCCCGTTGGCAAATATACTTCTCCAACCCATTTTTTATCATCAAAACAAGTACGTCCTTCATACACAAAAATTTTCGCTGCCAGTTCGTTTTTCAAATTCTTTACAATATTTTCATTGGTTAAAATATTTCTAAAATTCTCACTTTGAATTTCCTCCGCACCTATTTTTTTCAGAAGTAACGTTGCCTTTTCAATTTGATCATATAATAAACTTGAAATATATTTATTTCTAAATGATGGAATAGCTTCTAAAATTTCTTTGCGCTCTCTTTCTGACATCCACCCAGGCAGTAATTTAACTTCTTTTGCTTTAACACAAGAATCATCTTCCAAAAGGATCCATTCTCTCCATGCAAGTTCCGTCACCAATTCGTTTTCAAATTCAATTGATGCGGTGGTTAACGAAACATGATTCCCAATCAATCCAAGAATGCCATAAAGTCTATCATCTTTTCTAGTAAATATGTTTTCAATAAAATTTGCAAGTAATTTTGCTGCTTTGGAAAATGCCAACTTTGTCAATTCGTCTTGTATCAGATGCTTTCTTGATGGATCAGTAGAAAAATCAGCGTTTATTTTAAATGCAAATCCAGTCTTATCAATCATCGGTAAAAAGCAATGTAATACTGCCTCATCTACTGGACATGGAACAAGTCCTTTATGGAAATCAAATAGGAATGCAACCGCAATGTCACCGTCATGTATTATATACCAGCTTTTATTGCTTTCCTTAATTGTAACTATTTTTTCGCAGTCCGACTTATCTTTTCTTATAAGCGAACATTTTTGCTCCACATCCTTCATGTTTATGTCTACATGTACGACATTTTTTAAAAAAAGTAGCCAACTACTATCGAATCCTTTTAATTCTGTTAAAAATTTATTTATATTGGCTTTTAAAAACACAAATGAAGTGTTGAAGCCAGCCATCTTCAATCGGAACAATTCATTTTTTATATTTGAAGGCAGTTTATCATCTTCATAAATAAATGGGATTCTTACCGTAGGGACTTTATCGCAAGAAACAGACAGTGTTTCTGCACATAATGTTTTCGAAAATGTAAAATAAACATCTGATGAATATATTACGATTTCAGTTGATATCACAGTAGCACTTTTAAAGCCAACACCTCGATAACCAATACTATTTCCCCTTCTTTTACTCGAAGCACCGGATCTGCAAATTGATATAATATCATTCTCATTAAAGGCTCTTCCATCATTCGCAACAATTACGGCATCCCCTATTTCAGAAACACACACCGTTTTTGCCCCTGCATCATCGGCATTTTGAAGTAATTCAATAAAAGTTCTCCCATCATAACTTTCTGACATGTATTTTTCCATTGAAGCCAAATCTTCTAACATTCTGGGGGAAGCTTGTGCTTCCTCCAAGAATGAATTAGAAACTTGCTTAATAATTTCTTTCATACCATTTACTCCCAATTATTACTTTCACAATACTCATCCAAGTCACTTATTACTCCACATCTGCTAAACACCATTGTTTTAAATGCCTCATATTCCTCAGCTGTTCCATATTTTTTTATTTTTCTGGCCACCTCTTTAATATCCCATTCTCTTGTGTTTTTTCCAAGCCATGCTTCATAAATCAGCCGACTTTGTCTAAATACTTTTACGCAGTCTTCCTCTTTAATCCCTCGATTCATAAAACTCATCCAGGTATCATACGCAACTGGTTTTAAAACATCCTTTATATTGGCAAATTGTTCCATTATCTGGCAAACAATATCTATACGTCCCATTTTTGATAAAATTTCAAAGGATTTCCATATTTCATCTGACATTCTGTTAATGTTTGGTGCACCGCCTTTTCCTCTCGGTTTTGGAAATGTGCAATAAATTTTTACGTCATCCAATAATTTCTGTATATATTCCTCTGCCCCTTCTTCCTCTGGACATATTCTTCTAATTTCAGCTTTTATCCTGCTGACACTTTCTTCACTTAAATGGTCAAAACTCATATTTGCAATTTGTTTGCATTCCTCTATCATTCCAGAAGTTATTTCATCTTTTTTCCAAGAATAACGCTCTGTATCAAATTCCTTTATGCAATATTCTATAGTGAGACCAAACTGCCTTCCCCATCCATTTAAATTATTATAATCATCGTATTTTTGAGTTTCTTTAAGTAAATCAAGTATCTTTAATGCACGTTGTATATCCCCATGTTTGATACATGCAGCTAGCATTTTCCCTTTATTCCAAGAATCCTGTCGAGTATGCTTGTAATAAAATTCAATAATATCATCATCACAAGCTAATATATAATCAATATCTTGCGGTTCATCTAACGCACGATTGTCCTCTTGTATTTTATCAGTTATTGTTTTTAATTCATGTGATGGCATGCGAAAATCAATTTCTTTTGCACCTGATCTGATAAAATCACGTGCGAAAGCCTGAAGTCTCTCTATTCCTGTTCTCTCATCAATTTTTTCTGTAAAACCATATTTTTCAAAAACATCCATGTTTCCGGTTGCTTTTTCCACGAATTCCTTTATTCTCGAATGGTATTGTTCATGATATTCACATCCAACAGACATTGCCGAAGCTTTGCATAATGCATTTATAAAATAATCCAAATTATCGTTATTAACAATCTTTATACTTCTTCCCCACTTATCTGTTCGATCCATATATTCACCCATTAAATAGCCTTCCATAAATGGATTTATAATTCCCATAAAACTATAATCAAACAGATTTCCGTTTTCATCTTCAAATACCATTAAATTTTTCGCAATATATTCTGCAATCCTATCCCAATCATCCGTTTGAATCCATTCGCATATAATACATTGCTTGAAAAACATATCTTTGTTATTTTCAAAATATTTCGATAGCAGTTGATCATTCGCTTTCACAAGTTTTACATAAAATCCCATCTTAGAATCTGCATACTCTACATCTTCCTCATAATCTTGTGGAGCAGGAAGCAAATCATCTTGTGATAAATTTTCAGCCAAGTCTTGCCATATAGTTTCTAACTTTTCCAATGAAAGCTTCTTCTTTCCCAGCCATAATAAATCTAAAAATTCTTGTGTAAATTCATACTCATTTGCCAAACCAAGCACTTCTTCAATGTCTTGTTCTTCTGATAGTCCAAGTAACATACCATTTACTTTTCCATAAGCAGCAATCTTATCATTATCAAGATTTTCGATTTCATATAGTAATTCTCGAACTATCTGCTCATAATCAATATTTGTTCGAAGAAGTTCCGCACCAGTTTGTACAATAGTTTTGGTAGCTTTAAGAATTTCTAGGTTACCTGAATCTACTCCTCCAAATTTTTCAAATACATATTCCAGGGAAGCCATAATGTCATTTACATTTTCATTTTTCAGAAAGCTTATAGCCAATGTACTTAAAACAGAATACAGAGTTCCCCCATCATATCCATATAATAACATTAACTCGACACGTTCAGGTGTCATCATAATTAGATCAGTCGCCTCTTCTGCTGAAATAAATCCTCTTACTTTATTAAACACCTGTGCAATATAAAATTTCGCATTTTTTACATCTTCCCTAACATTTAGGTCAACTAAATATTGCCACATTTCATCTGCTCTATCAGGATCTATTTTATACGCTGATGCTAATATTTCTCCAAGTTCATTAAGTTTTTTTGATGCTTTTGGTTTATGATCCTTTATTGCACTAAATCTTTGTTCAATCTCATTCATTGTTGTAATCATATAAAAATCCCCCCGTTCTTCAATGCCATCCTACCGCTTTTCCAGCCTCATCTGCACAGATAAATCCCAGTATTGCCGCGAGATACCCTATATTATGATTCATGATTCCCACAACGCACAAAACAATAATCGCCCGGTTTCCAACCCAGATACTATTTGTTCCATGATTATGGTTCTTCCGAATTTTATAAAGCAGGTATTGTATAAGCAACGTACAAAAGAAAAATCCAATTCCATAAATCACTAATTCCAGCATGTCTTCTACCTCATCCTGATATTTCTATCCGATATACTCCAAGACTTCTATTGGCATATGTTCGGATACCTACTCTGCTTTTTCCCTGTTCCTGCAATTTTTGCAAAATATAATCAGATACATCTTTCTCTATCGCTGATTTATTCAATCTGCTTTCCGCACGAAATTCAAGCACATTCGTCTGTTGCTCTATCCACTTATCTATATATGCCATGAGCCTGTGTCTCAGCAAAAATGAGCATTTATTCTGCACATAATAATTCGCTGTTTTTGCTTTACATGCCGGAAGTTCACTATCAGCTTTGTGATCCTGTCCCATCAGTTCATCAGTCAAATTAAAATAGTCATATGCGATACGCTGTTTCTCTTTGCCTAATGCACCAATGTTCCAGGTTACATCCAGCTGATAGGGTTCTCCATCAATATTTACGATATTCCATGCGTGTGGTACGCTTTCTCCATTTTTTACTGCATCGCCTGTAACAACAACACACTTCACATCCACTACATTTAAAAGAACCTTAACTGCCTTCGCAATTCCTTCACACTGAGCCTTATGGTAGGCAAATACTCCCAGAATATTGTGTGAAGCAATCACTCTGGATAGTTTGCTTTTATCAGTTCCTTCATAGTCATACGCAATGTTCTGGCAAATCCAGTCATGTATCCGGATTTCTTTCTCATAATCACTACATTCCAATAACCGAAGTTGTCCAGCCAGTTCATTCACTACTTTTTCGATCTTCCGGTTATACTCTTTCACTTTCTCTTTGCTGAAAAAATACTGTGGGCAGATGGCAATATGTCCAAACATATCGCTTGCGGTACTGCAGGCAGACTGGTTCAAGAAGTAAATCAGTGGGTTATCTCTTGTCATTGCCATAAAGATACGTTCAAAACTTTCCTGGCTGAATTTGCCCCTCACTGGAATCGGTATAATCTCTTCATGAGCCATGACGCCATCATAAAATGCCTTGTAGATTGCCTGTTCCTGTTTATTCAGTTGATGATAATAATAGCGATCCACAATCATTTTCGTTTCCTACCTGCACTTTTTGTATTCAGGACTTGATAAACCTTTTCGATTGCCTCTTTGGTATATGCCTTATTTGTAATGTATATCTTTTTTTCCTGAATGTCTCGCCCAATCATAATCTTTTTCCCTGCACCGCCGGATTTTATGATTGGAACCAATTCTGTTTGAATATTCTTTCCCTTTGGAAATGTCTCAACCACGCAAAACGTATAGCCATCATGGAGCCGCTTTACCTGTGTCCTTGCTTTTATCTTCTCATCATGTACTACTGAAACACCTTTTTCTTTCGGTTTCACAGGTTGCTTTGTCTGAACCACTTTTTTATTCTGAACCGTTTTCTTTTGCTGTGTCTGCTGCTCTTGCTTCTGTCTTCTTCTTGCAAGCTCATGAACATACTGCACGTTTTTTTCATCATAATGGCTTACACTTTGATCCAATTCAAAATATTTGCAGTTACGCCAAGAATTATATCCATCCTCTGGTAAGTACAATGGACGCTTCATGCAGGACCTATCGCTGGAATCATAATAGATGCAATCCTTACAATCAATTCTGCGTTTCAAAGTATTATCGTGCTCTAGCGTAAAGCACTTTTCATATCCCCAAGCCATATGCTCTCACCTCACTACCAGTTACTCTGATGCAAAATACACCATCACGACAGTTATATCATCCCCGCATCCCAACTCACTTGTCTCTGTCAGCCAATTCTTCAAATTTGCCTGCACAGTGTCCGCTCCGTGTTCCTGTATCATCTGCAGGTAGTCCTTACAGGTTTTCTGATATTCCACATCCGAAGTATAGCTGTTTGCGAATCCATCCGTTGAAAGGATATACATATATGGTTCTTCACTTTCCATTTCCCGTCTCCGCACGGATGCCACAGCCTTTCTCCAGGCATCTGGTTTTGATAGTGAGTGTGTCTCTGTTCCTAGGAATTTCTCCGGTTCCACCAGTGGGGCAACCTCTTCTTTTGTTACAACGCTGATATCTCCGTCTCCGATCTGGAAGGAAAATACAAAACTTTCTGTGATCAACATTCCAAGTAACGTTGTTCCGTACAGGGAAAATACAGACGGCCATTTGATATTTCCGTTTTCGTCGGTCATTCCATCTACTTTATTTTTATAAAAAGACTGTTTCACTCTTGCCTGCCACTCTTCACATACATCCTGGGCAAACCGCATATCACCTTCCCGGTTAAGGAACGTGATCAGATTAGAAAGTCCTGTTTCGTCTTCTCCATAGACTTTCAGATAATTCTTCATCACTTCATAGAAAGAATTAACAGCAATCATAGAACCTCTGTCACTTCTGGGACATTTGGAGCTTCCATGACCGTCTGCAACTGCAACGATCGCAATTTTGTCTGAAATTTCTACGATTCGTTTATTATCCTGGCAAGGCATTTGGTTTCTTACGTGAGTCGCACCCTTGACGATTCCGTCACATATATAGCGTTTCATCCGACTCCTCCTCTTCTTACCAGACAGCTCCTTCATCGAAATCATCTGGATTTGGAATATTACTCATATCAAGTACCAGTGGTGCCCCATTGTTTGCCGGTGCAAACGGATCATCTGCCGGTGCAGATACTACGGAAGCTCCTGATGTAGCTGCAGGCGTGGATACGGATGCTGCAGGTGTAGATGCTGCAACCGAATTCATTGGCTTGCTTGATGGTGCGGATACCATAGAAGCTGTGGTAGATGCCCATTTAATCATCTTTGCAAGTGCTGTTGCATTATTCGCTTGCAGTACAAGCTCTTTATTTCCAGTAAACTCAATCAGTACTTCATCATCTGCATCCTGTCCAATGGAAATTGCAATCTTGACTGCTTTCCGGAACCACGGTAGCTTTTTCAGTTTCTCCATGCTCTTTTTATAATCATCTGTCGGCTGTCCGTCTGAAAGAAGCACAATAACCGGTGGTAATGCTCTCTCCGGCATTGGTGGAATACTTAACTGTGCTGCCAAAAGATCAAATGCTTTTCCAAGTTCTGTCAGTCCATTGGCATCCATATCTTCCCATCCATAATCCTCTACTGGCACTGGACTGGATGTAATCCAGCTTGCTCCTGATGAGAACTGTAAAGCACGGATCAGTAGCTGTGCATTTGGATTATTATCCGCTGCGGAGCGCATTTCCGGTATGCACTCCTGAATCGTGTTATTTACGATTCCAATCTTCTCTCCATACATAGATCCGGAACAATCTACTACCCAAAAGAAATGAATCGGTCTTGTTGCTAACTCTCCACCTGGTCTTTGTAATACTTCCATGGTAAATCCCTCCCACATGTGCTTTTATTATTATCTCAATCCTTATTTGAACTCCCCTGTTGATTCAGGGAATATAATCTTTACACCTTTTGCGATTCCAGCTGTTCTTCCTGCTGCTACCGGAATCTGTGTGCCATCTGCTTTCTGATAAGTCCAGTTTACTTTATCTTCATTCCGAATTCCCCAGAGTGCCGGATTATTTGGATTCTGAACGACAGAACCTACTACGGTATCCATATCAAAATCATCGTAAACATGATGATGCAACAACTTTGTATTCTGATTTAACAATACCCGGTTCTTTCCAATGATGATCTTATTTGGTACCTGTACAGCTTTTCCACAGTTCCAACAGGTATGTGCTACACCTTTTGCTTCCAGATCTTCATCATAAAAAAGCTGTGCGCCGCAGGAACACTGCAGCATTCCGCTCATCATGTTAGAGAATAACGTCATCCATTCCGGTTCCGTAATACGTTTACTCGGCTCATTCAGTCCGACTGTAAATGCTTTGGTAAACATCTGACGCAATTTCTCCGGATACAGCGGCCAATAAATCGTTGCATTATCATGGATTCCTTTTACCGGTCTGTTCGTCTTATTATTCGGATCAAAAATAAATACCGGATCTGTACCATACAGCTTCACTCTGGCTGCCATATCCATGCAACGAATACTTGCTTCCAGCTTTCCTTCCAGTGGATGATTTACCATAAAAAGATAAAACAACAGCACAGAAAGGGAATAGCGGTCTGTATCTTTGGATGGGCGTTTTTCTCCTCTTACAATCTCCGGAGCCATAAATCCCGGTGTACCAAGTACTCCACCTGGCTTACTGTTATCAAAGGATACGTTGTCATTGTCACAAATCAATACATCTCCATTATCCGGATTAAAAAATAAGTTTCCGAAAGAAATATCCTGATACTTTGCTCCCATAGCGTGCAGTTTCTGATAGCCTCTGGTCAGATTAAAAGCAGTTCTGCAGAGAGTATAAAAAGACGGATTCACACGTTTCTTCATCAGATCTACGATACTCTTATAATTCTTTGGTCGAAGAGGCATAATATAACCATACAGATCACTTTTCGCTGGCACAATCAACTCCATAGGCCAGAGAAAACTTTCATCTGGTGAACCTTTGGCAATGATTGTTTCCAGAATCTTTTTCTGACGCTCGGTAGCACTTCCCTTAAAGTACCATTTCAAAGCATAATGATTGCTGCCACATTTCACATCATAAACTTCTCCCTGCCCACCGGCTCCCAGGAGACTGACTACTTCATATTTGTTTCCACTCTCTGAAGTGAGAATTGTTCCATTTTTTAATTGTCCTTCCATTATGGTATCTGCCTCCTTTGTTTGATCAACTGCAATACCTGATTTACTACACTTCCATCTGCCACGATCATGCAATATGATTTATTACCAAACTGCATCTCGCAGGCATTGCTGTATGGAGTAATTGCGGTCAGATAACGATAGGTCTTGTCAAATCCCCATTCCGTTGCCTGAAACACAATCCTCTGATTCGTTATGTATAAGATTCCCCGGTGCTGTACAAGTTCTGTATGCTCTACTGTTCTTCCTCTTCCGGAACTCCATCGGGTTCCCTCAAATAATCCTGGAGCACTTCCACCCACATGACGGAACTCTTTCACTGTTTTCTGCTCCATATTGATTGCCTTATCAATAAAGTGAATCTTTTCTCCACGTTTCAGGAACAGTTTGTCTGTGTTTAAAATCGGAAGTCTGCCTGCAATGATCTCCTGTCTCGCTGCATCCGGCAAAATCGTTGTTACCGTAGGTATCTGGTTCCGATTTCCAAATAGTGCATCAAAAAGTCCCATCCTCTCACCTCTTTACCCAGTCAATATACCGTAAATCTTCTCTTTCGTTGTCGCATAGCAGGCGACAATCTGAAACTTATGCTATACCAGCTGATATTTGAATTTGTTCTTTCTGGCATACTCCTCTGCATAAGAGCCAAAAGAACACTGAATAATAAACTGCTTATCTGTATTGGTAAAGGCATCCTGCCCGATCTGTTTTACACTGTCTGGAATTACAATAAAATCTAAAGAACTACAGCCGAAAAATGCACGTTCACCGATAGCTCCCAGTTTTTCATGTAATTCCACTTTTTTCAGATTGAAACAGCCATCAAACATATGATCTGGGATTCTTCCTATATTCTCTGGAATCTTCACATGCTCCATTGACTGACAATCTGCCAGCAATCCATCACCTAACCAGAACACACTCTTTGGAATCTCAATCGTCCGCAAGCCAGTACCTTTCAACGCACCATCTCCCATTGTCTTCAATGCCATTGGCAATGAGATTGATTTAAGACTGCTACAATTTTCAAAGGCTGAATCTTCAATCTCTTCGATACTGATCGGCAATACCACCTGATGCAGCTTATTACACCCAGAGAAAGCTTTTCGTCCAATATAGGATATTCCTTCTGTCAGAATGGCTTCCTCTGTCGGAGAATTACTGAAGCTATCATCTGCGATCTCCACCACCGGCGTATTCCCGGATCTGTTCTGAAAAATAATCGTTTTGTTCTTATCTCCACGAAATCCAGTCACTGCAAGACCTTTTCCTCTACGGCTTTTTTCATATGTAAATAGATCCCCATAAGATCTGCCAGAAGATGACTGTTCTCCTTGAATTGCCGGTCCGCTTCCCTGCTTCTGAATAGAAATATCACAGGCTTTTCCCAGTACTTTTCCTCCATAACAGGAACACCACACGGATACAATCCAGTCTGCGTTGACACGGCTCATACCAAAATCGTCCATAAGTTGCTTCACATATCGGAATGCAAAGGTATTATTGATGTGGGATGCTGTCTGGATATCCTGTGCAATTCCCATGTTATATGCCATAAGCAGTAGATTTACATTCTTCGCCTGATCTGGAAACAAGTCCTTTACCAATGCAGTAAATTTCTTTCTATCGTCCAGAGATGCCTGGTGTTGCCGCAACATCTCTTCAAAATCCTGTTCAAAAATAACTCATCACCTTCTTATCTACTTTTGTGCTATGCTCAAGCCTTATTCCACCCCAAGTGCTTTAAATACTGCTTCTTCTGCGGAAGAATAGAAAATCAGGCTAAATGCTCCAACCAAATCCGATGGTACGGTTCCCAAATCTCCTGCAGATGTAATTGGCAGCAACACCTTCTTTGCTCCACTGTCCAGACATACCTGCAGAGTACTTGCCAGCTCATCTACCTTGATCAGAGTACCACCAATACTGATCTCACCCAAAATTGCAAGACTGTTTAATGGTGTCTTTCCAAGTGCTGCAGAACAAATTGCAATCAATGTAGGCAATGCCAGATTTCCTGTCATTCCAATACCCTGCATATCCTGATAATTGATGATATAGTCTTTTGTTGTCGTACTGATCTGACCAGAAATACGATTTCCATTGGCTTTCAGATAATTAAATGCTGTATTGGTCGCTTCTTTTGGCTCTTTACCAGAACCTATACCGGTACAGGTCAACTTTCCATTACCAGGCATCATCTGTGTTTCCAGCATATAACAGCCAATCATGCCTGTCTTTGATTTGGAAACGGTATAAACAGATCCTGGTTTTCCCATGCCTTCTGGTATTAATTTTCCACCACCCTGCTCAGGAACGGAAACGTAATGCTCTTCAAAGCTGTCATTGTCTGTATAAGAGAAATTCACATCATAGAATTCCATACCACCAATCTTCTTCAGCTGTTCTTTTACTCTGCGGCGAAGTTCCAATGAAATCTCCACAATCTCACGTAATTCTTCTTTTGTTACCTCTCCATCCGGATACAGCAGTTTCGTAAATCCAGAAATCATCTTACGAACTGCAATGGTATCACGCTGGTTCAGGTTGTTTCCAAGACGGAAATACTTGTCCATCAAGTCACTATAACTGTCCTTACGAAGTTCACGCATAAACTCTGACAAATAATCCGTGATAAATCCATAATCGTTGGTGAATGAATCTGGTCTGTATTTCGGAATCTCCCAGCCTGGAATATAGCAATGCATACGATCCAGGAACGCCGTGTCAGTGCCCATTTCCGGTGGGAATGGATCAAATAAGCTAGATGTCTTTAGAAGCGTATCTACACTCTGATTGATATTTCCCACGAAAACCATGGAAGCCTTTGCCTGAATCTCCGCCTTTCCACGTGAAAATGCTCCAGATGCCATATATCCTTTCATGATCTGAATACCATCTTTGTCTTTAAATTTAATACCGGCAACTTCATCAAAAGCCACGCAATCCCACATACCTACAAGACCTACGGTATGATTAGACATGTTGTAGAAGAGATTGGCTACGGTTGTCTGTCCACCGGCAACCAAAATACTGTTTGGAGAAATCTGCTCATATATGTAAGATTTACCGGTAGAACGTGGTCCCAACTCGCAAAGATTGAAGTTATTCTCTACCAATGGAATCATACGTGCAATTAAAAGCCACTTTGCTCTCTCACTAAAGCTTTCAGGCTCCAATCCCGTAGAACGGAGCAGGATATCCATCCATTCCTCTTTGGTAAATGCTTTTCTTCCATTTCTCACTTCATCCATATCCACATGCGGCATCTGGATTGGTGTCAGCTTACGGATACGGATTGGCTGTGTATTCTTCTTATCTTCCTCAATAAACTCATACTCCATCTGCAGGATACACCAAATACCACCACAGAGCAGACGATCATAATCCTTCACATAATCCGGATGAATCGGGATTCCCTTTACACCCAGATTAGAGAATGTAGCTTCATAGCGGTCTTCCTTTGTATTCAGTACAACCGTGATACGGTCAATCACTGTATAGCTACCTCTTTCACGCAAAAGAGAGAGAATCTTCTGTGCCTCATCCGGACGCACATAATTATCTCTCAAAATACGCTTTACGTTCTCTACGCCTTCTTCAATGATCTCGTCATCATCGGAATTACAGTACTGTCCAAGGAGATATTCCAGTACATAGACTGGCACATTAGCTCCCTCACGGATAGACTTTGTTAAATCCTTGCGGACAATACGACCGTCATAATATTGACGGAGTTTTTGCTTTATTTCTTCTCGTTTGTCTTCTGTTGTATCTTCTATTTTTTCTATAAAAGTGTCCATATTTTCCTCCATCAATTACTGTATATTTCTTGTAAAATAGCCTTATGAGACTCAAACATATCATCCAAGCAACTTATATACGAATAATAGTAAGTAAAAATTGTCTCATGTGTTAATTTTTCTGCCGAAATATTCGAATAATTGTTTACAATTTTTGTATGTATCGTTTCAAGATACCGACTCATAATATTTTTTGTCATTATATATTGAATATTACTAGCGGAAATTTGTGAGAGCATATCTGTAAATTTTAAATTATCATAAATTTTCCCTGAACGTGCTTCTTTTTGTCGATTGTAATGTTTTTCTAATTCCTGATGCACTTCAATATTTAATACATCTCTAACTTTACTATAATACTCCTCATTGACCTCTAGTATTATATCTTTTATTTCATCTTCCTTAGAATTTTCCAAACCATAATATGAGCACAACAACTTTGCTAATTTATCAGGCTCCGCTGCAAATGTAGATTCTATTCCATAACCATCTTGGAAAAGAACTTTAAATTCAGCACCGGCGGTATCAACATTCTTTTTATCCGCATTTCCTGCTGATTCCTTTTTGTTACAAGGAACACAATCAGTGTCTCTAATCAAAAGCCACTTACAATTTGAAGGAATTATATTTTTTAATATTCTTGAACATGTAAGCAATTTTGCATTTAATGTATCTATCCCATCCATTTTTATTATGACTTGCATCGGAAAAGATACATTTGCATACATTTCATATAAAGGTCTCATCTTGTCCAAAAAATTAATGTCTCCAACGCCCTCAACCAAAATCAATTTTCTAGCATTACGATACTTCTCTACTTCTTCCAAATCGCCAACTAAATTTTCAAGCACAATTCCTTTATAGCCTGAAGGCAACTTCTCCACTACACCATTTTCTTTGGCACTTTCTGTTATAAATAATATTTCATCTTCATCTACTTCTTTCAAAAAACGATCATTATGAGATATTATCAACAATTGACAATTTGATAATGTTCTTAATTCATTTATCAATCTGCTTTGTAATTTAGCATGCAAGTGTGAGTCCGGCTCATCAATTAAAAGCAAGTATATTTCCGCATCTACATATTCTAAAGAAGAAAATATTTCTGCTAATTGTAAAAAACCGCTTCCATATGAAAATATATTCTTATCATCCACTTTTATAGAAATATATGTTTTATCATCTTTTTGTGTTTCTACTATTTGATAATCTTTTTCCATCACATTATTTATATGTTCTTGCACTGTAGCAATGTTATTCTTTATTTTGTTTCGTAAAACCTCATATCCTTTTCCCTTTGCAATTTTGTCCAGTACCTGATCTTTATACATATACGGTTCTTTAGCAATGATATTTGCAATAGGTCTTGTTTCACTGATCATAATAAAATTTGACAAGTTTTTTCCTGGAATTCCATTAACCATATTCGCAAATCTTTCAAATTCTGAATAATCAATATACTTTGTTTGATAATACGCATCATCCATCGAATCAACTTTTTCAATTTTAAATCCAAGATTATAAGATATTTCATTATATTCTATTTCCAGTGTAATCTCTGTTTCAGCATCTTTTTTAGTACAATCTTTTGGAAATAAATCCATATCTTGATAAACTCTGATATATTCCATATCTCGAAAAAGTAGGTTATGTGCTTGTGCATAAAAACCATTCTTGCTTTTTTTGATTGTTCCGTCATAGCACATTTTCCAAAGATGAATTGCCTCAAAAAGCGATGTCTTTCCTATATTATTTTCACCTATAATAACATTAAAATTTTGATTAAATTTAACAGTAATGCTATGAATACTTTTAAAATTCTTTATTTTTAAAGACCTAATCATTTGTTATCACCTCAAAATCCAAAATCATCCACAAACGCAATATCAATCATAAATTCATACTGCTGCAGAATATTCTTTTCATCATTCGCATCTGCCAGTACCAGATAGTACTTATCACCATACTTATATTCTCTGGACTTCAATGTAAATTTCTCATGGAATGTTCTCTTTTCTGGTGCATCTTCCCGGCTATTTGCAACTATCGGTACGTCAAAAGATATTTTTTCTCCATCTTCTGTCATAAAATATGCCACAAGACTTCGTGCTTTCATAGTATCAGTCACTTTCTCCGTCTGGATAAAATCAAAGTAAGTAATCAGATTCGTTACTTTTCGATTCACAGAAGTCAAAATCACATCCACGTAATCATAAGCCACTGCTCTCGTATTCGTTGTCAGTTCAATCACTGGTATCAACATTTCCTGCAACGAAGATCCACCATGTACATAATTCTGCCCACCACCAGCTACTTTGAAAATATCTGCTCCGATTGGTGTTGTCACATATAAGTTGTTCATATATGTCATTAATCTAGACTTCATTCCCGGTTCTCTTACTTCCTGTGTAGTAAGCAAGAAACGCTTGTTTGAATACGCACAGATCTCACGGTCATAAGATACTTTGTCAAATTCCTGTAGCTTGTCTCTCTTATACAGAAAACCGTGATCTGCTGTGATAAAAAATTTCGGTGCTGATAAATACATTGTTAATCTATGTATCAATCGATGAATTTCTTCTATTGCTTCATCACAAGCTTTAAAAACTTCATTTTCACTTGCTGGCTTATCACCACGAGCATCCACCTGATTATGATAAATATATACAATATTTTTTCCCTGCAATAGTTCACGGAGTCTGTCTTGATTTGCATTAATCAAATCATCAAAAGCTAAAGCCACATTATTTTCATTCTGTGCTTTTAAGATCTTGTCTCTGGATACCAGATCACCGCAACTCTGTCCGTCTACTGTGACATTCAACTTATCATCTACCTGTAATTCCTTATGCGGTAAAAGACTTGCCATTCCCACTGATGTTACAGACGGAAGTCCACTGATCATACACTCCAGCTTCGGTGTACACTTCTCATCCAGTTCCAATCGTTCCATCAATTCCTTTGCACACTCATACCGGAAAGCATCAGAAATAATAACGACGACACGATTCTTTCCTTCATAAGCCTTCAGGTAATTGCGATAAAAGTCTTCCTGACGTTTTAATCCGGTATCTGCCATCAGATTATCTGTCAATTCCTGATTCCACTTCGGTGTTACTTTCTGCAGATAGGTAAAGGAATACATATTCTCAATCCGTTCTCTTACCTGTGAAAATCTCTCTGTTTCTTCTATACAGTCATAGGCACTGTAAAACCATCTATAATAAGAATCAACCAAATATGTCTGTTTCTGATAATCTGCCACTATAGCCTTGATATCACTGGTCACTTCCAAAACAGATACTGCCTTCATCATCTGATAAGCATATTTGATTGCCTGATATTCGTTTTTATATACATTTCCAAAATGACAGGACTTTGCTGTTCGCTGCTCTGCAATCTGAGCAAGGTTCATGCCATCAATCTGAGCATCCAGGATCTCATCATTCAACTGATCCAATGCCCAGTCAATTAAAATACCATCCAGTTCCCGGAAAGCATCACAGTTTGCAATATCCAGAAGCTGTGCAGACTGATCTTTTGCTTTGTCCGCATCCTTTTTCAATTCATCCCGGATTCTGGATACAACTCGTAATGTCTTGTCCACTTTTTCTGATAACGCATCATACGCATCCTGATAAAGTACATTGTCCATCAAATTCCGAACAAAGACCACGACATCATTTTTCTTTTTCAAAATATAAGATTTCAGCACAGCTGGAAGTGTATCTTTCAACGCTACTGATGCGTAAGTCAAAAGCATACATGCTGCCAGGTCATCCATGTTCGGATTTTCAGGCTGATATCCAAAATATTTCTCACATAATTCCCAGAATTTATCTAAAAGTACATTGTCTTCCAACGCTTTTAGATACGCTTCGTGATCATTCAATAACAGCTGTCTTGTAATCTCTTCAAAATTCGGTGTCTTCACATCTGTAAGAACGGCAATAAGACCAATATCAATGGTTTCCACATTGAAATGGTCTATGCCAAGCTCTTTAAATTTCTCAATACGAATCTTATTTTTCCAAAAGTTACTGTACTGTGCCAAATGTTCTTTAAAACGGTTATCGATTCCAATTTCCTGTGACATCTGGGAAACTCGGTCCGTGTAATACGGAACCGAGTAATAATACATATCTGCCAATGGATTCTCTGCATCACTTGGTTTTGGAAATGGTGCATATACAAGATACTTGCTTTCAGTATCTGATTCGTTTAATAACCATTTGGAATAAAACCAGTTTGTTCCATCCAAAATATGTAATTTTGCATTATTCAACTGTAACTCAGATACTTCGTCTTCATATTCTCCTTTATCATCAAACCAAAATATGATACGAGTTTCTTCTTTGGAAAATTCTGTATTCAACTGATCTTGTATATTTAATAAATCCATCTATGTCTTCCCACTTTCTATTTTAATTTTGCCAGAATATCCACTTTTAAAGCTTTCTTTCCCTCCTGGGCAACTTCCACTCCTTGGAATTTTGCATAGTTGACTTTTACACCATCATCCAGATCAATCTCGATTCTCTTATTCGCAATATGTGCAATGGCTTCATCGTAAATCTTCATCTCTGCAAGCTGTTTCGTATACTTTGTAACTGCCTTTGTTGCTTTTGATTTTTCAGAAGCAGATGAAGCGTTATCAATGGTATACTGAGCACTCTGCATCGCTGTTTCTACATATTTCTGTGCTCGGTGAAGATAATCGGTTCTTACACGTCCGACAGTATCAGCATCGTAACGGTGCATGTAGATCAATGCCTTAAATCCATTCTGCTTACCGCTGTCGAAAAGCCAATAGATTGGTCTCTTCTGATATACTTTCAGATGATCCGCGTAGAAATCTTTTAGAAAGTAATTACGAATGACCTCTCTAGCAGTATCTCCTTTGTTTCCTAATGCATTTGCAATAAAATCAAGGTTTTCTTCTAATGTATCTGCTCCATAAACGGTTTTAACAAATTCTATGAAACGAGTAACAATATCATCAGAGAAGTATTCTTCATCTGTAATTGGAATGCAGTTGTCATTATCTGGAACAATTGCCTTATATATACTACTATCCCATTCGCCACCAGCATAGATCAATCCTTTTTCATCAAGAGAATAACGTCCAAACATACAGCCAACCGCATATGAAATAAAACTCCGAATATCTCGAAATAAATCTGCCTTACGAATAGAAATATCCTTCTCGTCAATCTCTGGTGTTAGCTCGCTCTTTAATCCATAAATGTCGATAAAAATTCGGTTCAATTCTTCTTCGTTTGTTTTCACCTGATTAAAGCGTTCCTCGCTTTCGGTCTTCCATTGTTCAAAAGCTTTCTTAATGCTTGGAATCTTTCTGAGTAATGGATGGTACTCAAAATCCCATGAAGTTTCAAAAGCATCCCAGTCATTTTTCGACAATTCGATATTTTTCTTAACAAGTTCATCTATATCACTATGTTCCTTTTTGTAGGTAATTGCACCACGACTTACCGGTCCAGGATTATAATCTATGGTAGGGGTTATTACCTGCATAAAAGATTGATAGACTTTTGTGTTCATTGCTCCTAAAATATACCAGCTATCATTTTCATCATTTGCAAATGCCATACAACCTTTTGAATCATATATATAATTGCCCATGCACCAGCGAATAGAAATGGGACCGGATGAAGTTGAAGACCATGTCATTCCAGGGCGAAAATACGTTATTAAATTACGAATATTAGATCCTTTAAATTCTTTTACTTCATGTCCATCATCCGCCCAATTAATTACATATTCATTATTACCATACCAACGTCTAAATGCACCACCTTTGTTATATGGAACCCATTTTTGAGGATACCACATTTTATCGGAGCTAATTTCATACCATAATCGCAAAAATCTATTATTGTCACCCGTATCCATTCCTTTGCAAAACCGTGCGAAATCACTAGCTATTGTTCCACTCAGTACTCGAAAATATTGGTCACTTATCCAAAATGCCAATGGACATCCCGGAATTTTTGAGTATTGTTTTGCATTTTGTTCGTAATAAAAATCACATTTATGATTTTCAATTGCTTCGAGTGTTTTTTGTCTTTGAACTTCCATTCCACCACGAAATTCTGTCAACCGTAAATAGCATCCTTTTTTATCAACATATTTATTGTTCGCCACAAACGTACAAATTGGTACAGTAGCTTCCTCAAAAGCTGAATATTCAAACTGTATCAGCGTTTCAATTGTAGCCTGCGTAAATAAATATTGCCTCAATTTCTCATAAGACTGAATAAACATCCAAACATATGGTGTCAAGAAGCCTAAATAGCCTTCTTTTTTAGTCATTGCTGAACATTTTACAATAAAAGCTGAAAAGAAATCTGATTTGTAATCCGCATAATTATCTTTAATAAATTTGCTAAGGGTGTGATTCATGTTACTTGCCCCCATATATGGTGGATTCGTCACTACTGCATCATATTTCTGTCCCAGATTTCGTGCCACTCTTACCAGTTTTCGTAAGCTTTCTTGTGTTTCTTCACTTCCAACACTCTCAAATGAAATTTGCCCCGTTGTACCCAAATCATCCACAAATTTTTCCAGTACATCCCAATCACATGCATCTACGTTTACGATAGATCCATATTCTCTGGCATCTTTAAATGTATCCAACAGTCCTTCGACCTGTATCACAGCCAGATTTCGTTCCATCGCACTCAAATGTGTTCCAAAGAACTGCAAATGATTCCGGTTGATGTCATTGCTCTCTACAATCGCATAGACTTTCGGTTCTGGTTTTCCGTCTCTGCCCCGCAGGAATCGTCTGTTATAACCACGACCTTTCATCATGACTGCAAAGTATGCCAACTGATAAGCTCTCTGATCAATGTCCAATCCATGGATGTTATGTTCTACGATTTCAAATGCAGCTTCCCTCTTGTCATATCCGGCACTTTCATAGATATCCATCAACACATCAAACATTGCAATCAGGATATGTCCGCTTCCCATACATGGATCAATACAAGTAATGTCTGTTGGTTTCAGGTCTTTGTATGTGGTGCGGATTTCTGCCAGTTTTACATTAACGGATTCTTCCTGTTCTGCTTCCGGAAGGTAGTATTTCCAGCCGAATCTTTCTGCAGTTGCTTTTTCGTCTGTACTTGGATCTACTGCCCGCAAATGTTCAATCCAGATTCTTCCCACAGAGTTTTCTACCATATAACGCACAATCCAGTCTGGTGTAAATAACTGAGTTGCTGCCGGAATTCGCTCTTTCGTGATCTTTACATTCTTTTTCAGTTTTGCAAAGGTATCATCTTTTAATTCTGTATTGTAATACTGGTACAGCCATCCAATGATCTCCACCTGTCCGGTTGGATTTCCTTCTTCATCCATTATAGATACATTGAAATCAGCTTCCGGAATGCCTGTCTCCGGATTTACCAGCATATAGATGACATCATCTTTATTGGTGTAAGAAATACCAAACAGCAATTCCATATAATCAGAATCTGCCTCAAAAAGTCCCGGTAGGACATCATGCAACTGATGGCACTGTTTCAGGAACAATTTACCGAACATTTTATCTGTATCTTCAGATGTACCGCTCATTTTCCAATTGATGATCTCTTCTTTTTCCTGTGCTGTCAGGTCTAAATCCACATCTGGTGCCTGTGTTACAAGATCTGGCTCCATCTTCCCTTCTTTTTCGGAAGAAAGTACACGAACTCTGTTTGGAAGATAGTCGTTCACTTCCATAAAACGGATTGCACAGATTCTGTTGAACCAGGTATAGGCTCCTTCTTCTACGACAGCCTCAAAACCTCGGGATTCAATCTGGGATACCAGTCGTCTTCTCTGTTCACATTGTCTTTTATTCAATGTTACTTCTGTTCCCGCAACGGTCTGGTATACTTCAAAGTCTGGTCCTTTGGTAATCGGTTCACTGCATGATTTTTCTGTAATGCCGAGCATACCGGCTTTATCTGTAACAGAATCAATCAGTTTCTTTCTTGCTTCTATGGCAAATTTCTTTATCGCATTCTTGTTCATGTACTGTTTCCTCCCACTGGAATGACTAGCTCAATGTAATAATCGTATTTTCATCCAGCTCATTTAATAATTTTTTCTTCATCTCTGCCAGGAACTTGTCAATATCCTGTTCATTTTCGATTGAATAGGTTCTTGCACCTGCCACGTTACTTATGGATACATTCTTACGTTTCTTTGGCTTTGACTGCACTGGCGGTGTTACCGGCTTCGGTGGTTCTGTATGACCGCCACCTGTCGGTGGTGTTTCTGGAGGTACAGGCTGTACCGGTTTCGGGCGATGTGCTTCTTCGTATTCTGTAATCTCATCCATGCAACGAAGCTTCAATGTATCGCTTTCCAATCTGATATTCTTTACTGCAGCAATCTCATGGGATGTGTCCAGCTTCTGCTTCAATTCTGCAAAAGTGTTTATGAACTTGTCTCTAAATACAGACGCAAATTCTTTTTCATCCAGTGTATGTAACACTTTCTCCAGATCGTCATCTACAATTGGGCGCATTTCTTCTGCTTCTTTTTCCAATAATGCTCCATACTGCTGGACAAATTTCATGGACATATCTGGCAGTTTTTGAATCTGTCCAAATGGATTTTTTGCTGTCACAATAGTTTCCATCTGGGCAACATTATCCATAATTTCCTGTTCTCGGACATATGTCTTACTGTTTTCAAACATCTGGATCTGTTCCAGTGCTTTTTCGAAGATCTTTTTCTGACCGCCTTTGAAGAAGTCAAATACCGGTGCGGTATCATCTGCATCATCTAACAGATCATCTCGTTTTTTATCTACTGTTTTAAAGAACTCTACCGGCTCTTTGATGGCCAGAAGTTCTTCCAGATTCTTCTTCGCCTGTTCCATTAAGGATTTGCATGGCAGCTTCGGATTCACACGATATTCGATCATGATTTCAGCAAATGTTTCCAGCTTATCCTGAGCTTTATTCTTAAAGTTTCTCATAATAGTATCATCATCATCACTGGATACGGAGAAACCAAAATAATCTTTCAATACTTCTTTTACGGAACGGATCTGTCCGTCTGTTGCTCTTTCCCTGATATCAATCAGCAGTTTCTCGACAAAATCACGTTTTGTCAAGTAACGTACCAGTTCATCTTTTGTATTGGACAACATAGATAAGCTCTGGCTGTTATAGGTAAGGGATACTCTTCCCATCTTAAAGAGCATAGCAACTAGCCACTGTACATCTTTCGGTTCAAAACCATAAGGAGCTGCCCCGAATTTATCCTGCAGAGATTTTAGAGAAGTCATCATATGTCTTGCATTGTTAAGACCGATGACCTGAATCACTTCTTCCAGTGCCAGTTTATTCGGTGTAGTATCACTGGTTCCAAGGAAAGAAAGCTGTCCATCGTTGCCATTGAATACTGCAGCAATATCAGAAAGCTCCGGTGCAGTCTCCATATAGGTCAGCTTGTTATACTGCATGGCTACCAGCTTGCCAAGTGCTTCATTGATACGACTTGCCGGCTCTTTGGCTGAGATATTTGCTTTATCTCCATTCACATAGATATCTGCATGTTTCAGGGCATCTTCAATAAAGATGCGAATACGGTCTTTCTTTTCAATACGTTCATCTTCTTTTGCACGACGGATACTGTCAAAACTTCCTCTTGCACCAGAAGCGTTTTTATTCAAAAACTTATAAATTTTAATGGAGTCGGTAATCTCATCCAGGAAGGTACTATCGTTCGGTAATTTTACAATCACACTATGTTCCTGTGCGGAAAGCATACGCAGAGCAGAATCCGGATAATCTTCCCCATATGGTGTAATGATGGATACTCCGATATCGTTGGATTGATTACCCTTGAAGTAACGATCATCTACTTTCTGATTGAAGGGGAATAAATAACGGCTGTTGTAACGATATTTCTTGTCTGTAAAGATTTCCTCAAAGATTACGGTAGAAGCCTCTCCGATAATCTCACCCATTTCTACAGACTCATTGTTGATGGCATTATTGATTTCCTGTTCTTCGTTTGTCAGGAAGATATAGATTTCTCCATTTTTCTGCACCAGTGTCTCTCGGATCAGTTTCTTTAAAGATTCTTCGATCTTTCCACGGATTTCAATACGGTCATCGTCAATATTGGAGATCATCAGCGTAGTAAGGTTATCTACATTTGCTTTGATCTCTTTGACGTATTTAATCATAAACAGCACTTTCAGCAATTCTACATCGAACTCGTCCAGTCTGCTATTGTCCTCTGCATCGGTAATGACCTGGCTGTGCTGATGATCAATGAATTTATGCAGTGGATCATAGAAATAGCTAAACGGTACCAGTACACCTTCCTGGCTGTCTTTTAACCGGATTGCAGATTCCTGAAACAGTGCCAGCATAGAACGGGACTGGTCAGATAAATGCTTTCCACTGGCTCCATGAGTACGCACCGCCGTCAGTACCTGTCCAAGTAAGTTGAACTGGTATGGAATAAACGGATAGCAGTCTGCAAAATCTGTTTTATCTGTATATAATTTCTTATCTGCTGTATCTGCCGTAAATGTGATCAGATTCTTAATAATAGATTCTTTCTGCTCATATAACAACTTCAATGCAGATTCCGCAATCTCATTTTTCTCCAGAATACGCTTCCGGATGACCTCATCTACATTGGATGCAGACAGGGATAACCTGGTATCAAAACGTCCCTGAATCTTGGAGAAGTCATTTCCTTTTGTCTTTGTGATAGAATCAATATCTTCCTGGCTGGTAACGATCACCCATGCTTTTCCTCTACATGCAGTTCCCAGATCTTCTACAATGGTCTGCAGATTCAGCATTAACTGTGTATCATCCGCAATATACTGTCCGATTTCATCCACAAGAAAAATAACATGATGGTTCGGTCCTTTTTTCTCACAGTACTCTTTGACCAGAGATACAAACTTCTCAATACTGAGGTCATAGCTTCCCTTTGCATTTTTACACCAGTTACGGGCAGCTTCCTCACTCATGAAGTCCATCGCTACGATTGCTTTTACAATTTTATCCTGGATAACTGCAAATGCCTGTCTCTTTTTCTCCCATGGTGCCCCTGCAATCTCTTCAAATTTCTCTTTAAACTCTTCAAACCTGCCTTCGTTATCCAACTGGCGTTCAAATTCTGCAAGATATGGAATAGATCCACAGTATCCCTGCATTTCGTTGAATACCTTCATGAATACTTCCACGATAGCTTCTTTCCCTGATCCAACCTTTGCAGATCCTTTGGAATCAATATTAAAGAGCATGACGTCAGAAGAAATGGTTCCGGAATTGGTCATCTTGGCAATCAGCATCGGATCATCGATTTTCTTTCCGTCTGTAAAGTACTCGATGGCTCTCTTTCCTTCTACCACACTGTTTTTTAACAGATAAGAAAGAATTTTTAAAAAGTGAGATTTACCACTTCCAAAGAAACCGGAAATCCAAACACCCATTTTGTCTGTGTTGTTATTAATACCTTTTTCATAGTTATCAAAAAAATCACGAAAATGTTTTAACAGTTCTTTTGTTACTACATATTCGTCCAATTCCTGATATACGTTTTCTTCATCAGACTGACCTACTTTGATTACGCCCTTAATATCACGGTCAATCTGTTTCTCAAACATCTCTTTAATCTGCATTTTTCTTCTCCTTTGTTTTACACAAGCCGGAATGCCCGGTAATAATTTCTAGAATCCATCGTTCCAAATAATTTCAGATCCTGTCCGCTGTATTCTCCAGGATAAAACATCACAACCGGCACACTGTCCAGTACCTGATGTAAATTGTTCAAAATATTATGGCTTGCAATGATTGGATGGCATTTTCCAACTCCTGTCAGGAAAATCACGCTGTCTGTCAAATCTTCCTGTAGAATCTTTGAGATAATCAGGTTCAGTTCGTTCGTTTCATCCAGTCCTAATGTCTCTACCAAACTGTCTGCCATATCAAAAAAGCCATTGTCTTTTTCCAGATCAAAGAAGGCTTCCAGATATCCTTCTTCCTCCAATACCTGAATCATCGTGTGAAACAGGTCAAATTCTATGATTTTAAAATCTTTATTGCCATTGTTGATTCTGTCTTTTAAGTATGCGATATGATTCCGTACTTCCAGCTCTGCTCTCGGATCGTAATCAAACACATAATATCCGACTTCATTTCCAAGCCCTTTATTTTCACGGAAAGACTTTTCAGAAATCTTATCCTCAATCCGGTTCAGTCGTTCTTCCAAACTTAATCTTGCCATCCTTAGACTCCCTTCACTGCTTTCAAGTATTCTCCAAGCCCATTTGCAGTCAGTAATTCTTCTGTCCGGTAATCAATATGAATTGGCTTGATTGTTCTTGGTTTTGCACTGCTTTCCAGTAATCCTGCCTCAAACATCATTCTGGTAAAGCACTGTTTTAACTTCCGTACTGCAGTATCCGTCCAGCCAGCAACCACATCACTCTGCATTGCCTTATCTGCAAAAAAGACATTCAGATCCCGGTCTGTGATCTCTTTTTCACCTAATCGAATCTTTTCGTCGTATACTTCATGTAAAAATTCAAAAAATAATCTGCTGTCCATCAGAATTGCAATCAGATTCAGAATCTTTGCGGTTTCTACATCACAAGTGATAAATGCCTGTAATACTGCTTCCGGTAACGCAGATACCCTTCGGTATGTTCCATTCAACACCTCATAGGCTCGGTATTCTGCTTTTACCTGATAGATATTTTCCTCCCAGGCAATCTTGCGGATGTCTGCCTTGCTAAGTCCTTCCAAAATATAAGCTGCTGTTTTTCTGGACTCTTGCAACCAAAATAATTTTGATGTAAGTCCTGCACTGTATTCCATTACTGTCCACCATCCTTTGTTTCTTTTTCATAATGGACAATATCTCCGAAATCACAATCTAACTTCTCACAGATCTTTTCCAGAACCTTCATGGAAACCAGCTCGTCATTAGTCATTTTTGCCACAGTGCTGCTGCTGATTCCCACCTGGTTCATCATATCCACTTTCTTCATTTTTTTATCAATCAATAACTTCCATAATCCATTGTATGATACTGCCATATGTATTCCCTCTTCGTTATACACAACTTATGGTTTTCCTGTATTTTGAAAGTATATTTTTTCATTTTCGGTCTTACACTTTCAATCCATATTATTGTACCATACTGTATGTTTTTCTTCAATGATAAGTGCAAATGGGAACTTCGACTTTGCGAATGATTCATTTGAAAAATCTAAGGAAGTCGCATGACCTTTTCTTCTATTCTTCCAAATACATTTTCAGAGCATTGTAACAATTCAGTGTCTCGTTATCAGCATCATTAAAATTCTGAGAATAGGTCTGCAGGCTTCCTGTTGGATCCGTAGCCAGATTAGTCAGCGATATATATGCATCATACAACTTTGTAAGGGATTCATAAGCATCTTTATACTCTTCTGATGGATTCTTTAATTTCTTCATCAAAGAATTGACGGTATCTTTGTTTTCATTGATATCAGCTATCTGACCGCTGAAACTACTATCTGAGAACAGATTTTGCAGGGCATCATTAAAATCAGACACATAGTATCCCTTTGGTTTTGTGTATTTATCTGTTTTGCTGTCACTTTTCTCATAAATTGCATTGTACCAAACCTGTTTAATCAGATTGCCGCAAGTTTCCGCATCACTGGCACCAGAAAGCATAGAATATGCTGCCATATTCAGATTTGTACCGTATTCCTCGCTCTGCTTCTGTGCCTCTGCCGCTGCCTTTGCTGCGACATTCTTCTTATGTGTCTGTACTCCAATGGCTGCTATAATTACTGCAACAATAACTGCTATTGTTGCAATCACAATTATTTTCTTTGATTTTTTTGTTATCTTCACACCGGTGACTTCTACCTGCTGTGGAGTTTTTTCTGTCTCAATAATATTTTCTATCGGGCAACCGCATTTCGGACATGTATCCATTCCTTCTTCCAGTTCTGCTCCACAGTCTGGACAGCACTTCTTTTCTTCCGGAATCAACACTGTTCCACAATGCACACATTTCTTCGCCTTATCCGATATTTGTTCGCCACAATTCGGGCATGTTGTCATAGCCATAATCTTTTTCCTCCATGTTTTTCTTATGCTTCTTGATACAGAATTGGTTTTAAGCGATCATAAACTTCTAATCCTTGCTTTCTGCCAAATCTATGCAACGAACTCAAGTAAATTATTTTCTTGTTTTCTCCGCTCTCAAGTAAATCTTGTATTTCACTTAATCTATCCGCATACATTGTACTTCCAAATATCTGTTTCAGTACCTCTTGCAGCCGCTTTCGTTCTTCGTATTTTGCCTGGAATACATTTATATCTACTCCATTCAATTTGTTTTTCAATCGTTTTACTCTTTCACTATTGTCATTACTAGCAATCAGACTCCTTTCTATGGATGGTGCCAAAATCATTTTCTTATTGGATGGCAACCTCATATCCCAGTAATCACGAACAGCATGAAATCCAAGATCTTTACTGATAATAGCCACTCTGTCGTCATGACCATTTCCATAAAACTCACCGACCCTAGTCGCAATATAGAAATCCAACCCGTTCTTCCCGGTTTTAACCAATTTACAAGTATCAAACACGCACCCCGACTGCTCTATCTCTTCCAGATAGCGATTTTCACAGCTATGGGCCGCCGAACTAAAAAATAGAGTCAGATAATCATTTTTATCCAGATACTCAGCACCTCTTAATCCGTTGCTCCTGACATTTTCAAAATCCACTAAAAAGTACATAGCTCCTACCCTCTTTTCTGTCGGTGGCTTTTTTCATGATATTCCTCGATTTCATTTTTCCAGTCATCTTCCAAAAAGACCTCTACAGTGTCACAGGTAACTGCTTTGCTTAACGCATTACCAACTGCCCTGAAATTTACCGCAATGCCTTCTGAATCATTCTCATATGTCACAGATCTGTTTCTGGCAATCCCTATCTTCTCAGCCTCTCTTCCTGCATCAATATTGGCACCCAGGAACAGGAACTCCCATCCGCACTCTTTTTTTGCTTCTATCTTCCTCTTGATCTGCTCCTGTGTAAAATGCTCACTGGAATTTTCTAATCCATCCGTAGTAATAACAAATATAATCTTTCCTGCTCGGTGATCCTCTGGAAGATGTTTCTGTACATTTTCCATTTTTTCAATTGCTGTTCCAACTGCATCTAATAAAGCGGTACAGCCACGCACAAAGTATTCTTTTTCCGTAAGTGGTTCAATGATCTCCACCGGAAATCTGTCATGGATGATATCTACTTCATCATCAAATAAAATAGTAGTCACATTCACTTTCTTTTCCTGTGCCTTTTGTTTTGCAATCATGCCATTAAAACCACCGATTGTATCACTTTCCAAGCCACCCATTGATCCACTTCTGTCCAAAATAAAAACCAACTCAGTTAATTCTGTATTCATGTGATTTCCTCCTCTGATATTTGTTGTTAATCACATTTTATCTACAGAACCAACTGGGTTGGTCGCCTGTCAGGTGACATTGCACCAAAATATTTTGTTAAAACACTGGTTGTCCATACGCATCCAGCACATCATTGATTTCAAACATATCATAAATCTTATTTTGCAAGAAATATGCCACGATAATATCTGTTTTTGAACTTCTGGATAATGCGAAACCGGCACTTGCCAGTAAATCCTTTGCTTCATCCAGGGATAATTCCAAAGCGATTGTAAAAGCCAATACAGTTTTCTTGTTAGGAACATAATTGACATCTTTACGAATTTTCGAAAAATGCCGACGATCCACATATGCCTTTGTATATGCTTCTGAATCCGTCATACCACGTTCATCAATCATTCGGAGTAATCTTTGTGAAAATGTTTCCTCCAGCTGATTTATCAGATTATCAATATTTCTGTTTACTGACATCGTAGAAGACATTCCTTTTTGGATTTTTGTCTTCTGCATTGTAGAAACATCAAATTCTTCTGGTAATGCTTCTTCTGACAAACTGCTTTCTTTTACTGACTCTTCCTTCAAAGCCTTCTCTTCGGCTCTCTTCTTTCGGAATTTTGTAATTTTATCAAAAATGGATTTCATTTCTTTATCCATTTTGATATCGTCATTTACTGGCTCATAATACTTATCTATGTATTTTCCTACCTCATCAATCAGCTTCTGATCTGCCATAATCTGTACCGCCTTTATAATTCTTAATCCTCGTAATGAGTGAATCCACCTAAAAATCCTGGATTGCTATGCCCCCGCTTATGCCCCTTGTCATCATAATGGTTTAAACCGCCAAAGAATCCTGGTCGACTCTCACCTACTTTATGCCCGTTATTGTCATAATGATTCATACCACCAAAAAAGGAAGGCGAACTATGTCCGATTTTCTTTCCATTTGCATCATAATCGTTCATACCACCAAAGAATCCTGGTCGGCTCTCGCCTACTTTTTTCCGTTTGCATCATAATGGTTTATAGATCCAAATAATCCTGGTCGGCTATATCCTTTTTTACTCATAATGTCATCCTCCTGACTCTATTAGCCTCTTGTTTGATCTCAGAATAACACACTTTTCTCATTTGGAAGTCGCATAACAGGCGACATTCTTTTATCGCATTTACATTCATTATACCATTTATAATTCTTCCGACAATACGCAAAAAAGCCGGAAGCCACGTTATCATCCATGACCTCCAACTCGTTCTGCTTATTCTACACTGTCCTTACACCCAAATCAACTCCTCTCTCCGGTTTATCTTTTCCCTGCTTTTCTTGAATAATCCTCTTATTAATCTCAAGCCGTTCATGAATGGATAATTTCTTATCTTTTCCATCTACCGCCTGCTTCTGCTGTGCCGGTTTTCTATCTGTTTTTCCTACATCCTTAACAACTGCATTCGCTTCGGTACTTGTTACCCTCTCATCTGCTCTTCCTTCATATCTTTCTGCTACCTGCTGTTCTCGTCTCTCCTTCACACCTTTTTCTTCCAGACTGCAAAAGCTCTGCAAATATGGCAATACATGATTCTGCATATCCGTCAGATCTTCCATATACTTCTGATACTCTTCATTGCCTTTTCCTTGCTGGTAGCTGATCCAGCTTTCATCCGTCAATTTCATTTCATTCTGCATCTTTAACTGACTGATAATACCGCCGTTTCCGGTACCAATATCTATCTTACCTTGAAAATGATGCAACATCTTGTCGCCCTTCTCAGCATAATATACTGTGAAAAACATCTGTGCTGTCGTTTTTGGTTCGTTGGTGCTTGGATCACGATCAGCATACCAGGCTTTGTCCTGTTCTACGGTTCTTGAATCCAAATCAGATAACTTCTGGCATCTTGGATTCCCCAGCTCACTTTTCTCGCAATAATTCACATACACCATCGGTTCCATATCTTTTGGAAGCTCCGTTTCATAGGCTTTCAGTCTTTCCATCAATACACCTGCACGAACAGACAGATCGCATTCTTCATCTACAATATCCTTCAGATACGAAATATAGGAATGAATATTACCACTTTGTAAATCCAGCATTACTTCCTGTACCGTATTTTCTCCCATCTCAACATTATCCCGATACTCATACGGATCAAAAGCTTCTGCAATCTCATCCAATGCCTCTGCCAACTGTTCTGTGGTCATCTTCTCTGGATACATTGCTTCCCGAACATCCCGCATCGGTACATACTTATAATCCGGCAATGCTTCATGAATTTTTTCAATTCCTTCCCGTACCAGTGCAAGTTCTCCATAAAATCGAACATCATCCATCAGATTTCCAAGTACGGTATTTCCTTTAACGATTGCAAATTCGGCTTCATCATAGTAACTGTCTTCCGGATCACGATAGATAATTCCCATCGAGCATCCCAGATACGCAGTTTCTGGATTCTCCTTATATTTTTCATAGACTGCAGCTATCTGATTAACATCGGTACTTTTTTCATAAGCTCCCATATCATGGAACTCATCACATTCTGTGGCAAAGTATTCCAGATAAGGTTCTTTCTTCAGTGGCATATTGTTAAGTACATTGTCAATCATGTTATAATTCGCCTCTTCCAGTTCTTCTACCTTAGCCAGTGGCTTATATTCGCCCTGGCTTTTCTGAATCTCTGCCATTACAACCTCATCCATTTCTTTCACTTTTTCCATCAACTGATCATAATCCCCACGGATGCGTTCTCCAGTCCAGCCTTCGTCTTCCAAAAGTTCCTCTGCCGCTTCTTCAATAGAAATTTCATCATTTTCATAGACGCCACCATCCATCAGACGGAAATCTTCATCGTAAAAGGAATAATCGTATCCTTCTTCTGTCCTCTGAATAGCAAAATACCGTTCTCCTACCTCATATGCCAGTTCACTAAGAACCTGTTCTTCCAGATTCAGGA
>OJMH01000967.1_pt1 | contig 32717 bp, 24 predicted proteins | sample 1597111 | NCBI WGS metagenome assembly OJMH01 (sample SAMEA2452115, study PRJEB22498) | human gut metagenome | reverse complement strand
TATCTAGATGTTAGATAATAAAGTTTTGTTTCTTCATCGTAATAATAACCTTTATATCTAAATGGATTGATTATTCCAATTGTAGATGCTTCTAGACCGGTTATATCGCACATTTTACCATATGCATTACATAAGTATTTTACCACAAATGTACCATTTTTGTTAATAATACCAATAATATTTTGTAGAATATCTCTTACATAGAAAAATTTATCTTTATTGTCTTTAATAAAACCATATAGTTTATTATTTTCATCGTATAAGAAATCTAAACGATAATTAGTATTGATTTCAGTTACTAAATTATTATTTGTATCATATAAATATCTACTGCTTGTTGAATTTTTTTCTTCAAGTTTATATATCCTTTTACCTTCATCATCATAAACATAATGAATTTCATTATCTGGAGTTTGAATTGAAGTTATTCTTTTGCCTTCATATGATAATTTAAATTGTTTCCAAGTAGTAGGAAGTAAAGGATTATTATTTTCATATTTAACTTGATTATTGTTAATGGAAATTAAACGATCTTTTATTATTGAATCATATTTTAAAACGATATCTCCAATTTTTGTTATATTGCCGTTTGCATCATATTCAAATTTATCACCTGCATCAATTAAATATCCTCGATAATCGTATTTATAATCCCAATATCCAAGTGTATCATCAATGATTTTGGTTATTCTTCCTAAAGCATCAAATTCATAATTTCTTTCAAAAGTAGTTCTTTTTAAATTAATTGTTTCTTTAGAAATATTCTTTGAAATGTATTTTGTATCTTCTTGAGTTTTATATTCATATGTATGCGATAAAATACTATTTCCTTCGATATGTAAATCTTCTTTTCTTAACATGCCTAATGTGTCGTATTCATGAATTTTAGAAAATAATTGTAAATCTTCAAATAACTTGCGGATATAATCTTCGTCTAGGCAACTAGATTTAGTTATTAACATTTCAATTTGCCCATATAGAGGATAAGGAGTATTTAGAAGGGAAAGACTATTGGCTATTGTTTCACTTTCAAATTTTCTTCCTATGGAGAGTAATAAGTTACCTTCGTATTCAAATTGATGATTTTCTGCAAAAATATAAACACTTCCATCGATACAAACTCTAATGATTTTATCACCTATATCAAATTCAGAATCGTTTAAAAGATATGTTTCAAAAGATACACCAACATCATGCCATTTATTTGATGTAAATGTTAAGGTTGTTTTAACTTTATATCCATTAAAATCGATATAAATAAAATCATTATCTCCTCGATAGAGTCCTAATGTATGATTTTTTTGATCTTTTAATTCAAATAGATATTGTTTTGTTTCTTGTATATCTGTAAAGGCTTTAAATAAAATTGTACCATTAAAAGTAAATCCTAAATCGTAAAATAATTTTTCGCCATCAGCAATGTAAGAATATTTTTTGTTTATTTTATTGAAATTAAATATACGATCTTTATCATAATCAGAAGTTCTTCTTATTTGAAATTCATAAGGCTTTTTGTTATTTAAAGATAAAACACTATTTTGTAATGGATATACTTCCATTGTTGGATCATCAATATCAAATAAAGAAGTTTGACTAAAATCAACAGTAGATAAATCATTTTCGATTAATTCGTTATCAAAAATGTAGTCTTTACTTAAACGATAATATCTAAGTATTTCATCAAGTGTAGTGTATTTTCTTGGGTAGATAGCTAAATAAGCAATTCTGCCTAAAAATGGTGATGTTACTTGATTGTTTTCAAAATTATGACCAATATTGTATAAAGGGTTTGGTCCAATATCAACATATAGACGTGGATTTTTTTGTATAAATGTTTGCATGTGACCATTGATATTTAAATTATATTCACAGACATCATCATATCCTTGTCCGTCACATCTATTGATGAAGTTTAGAGCAAAGAAATTCCATTTAGTGGTTATATCATAATCAGAAACAAGAAGTTCTTTATTTAATGTATCATTTTTTACTTCTAAATGAACTTTTTTATTTAAAATATAGACTCCAATAAAGTCACTACCTTTGCTTGATTTACATGAGAAAAGATATCTCTTGCTGGTAGTAGAAAAACTTTGAGGTCTAAACCAAAACATTAGACAACCACATTCATCGTTATATAAAGAGTTCATGCTTAAATAATAACTGAAAGCTTTATTTTTATTAATCAAAGCACAATCAACAATTCCTTGTTTTGTTAAATAAGGAACTGCTTCGCTTCCATCATGTTTAATTGCTTTTAAAAGATAGTTATTCCATCTTAATGAAGCATCTTGAATAAAATTAGCAATAAATAGTTGATCATTTTTATATGTTTCTATTAATGAATCTGGATGAGCACCTTTTGAGCGATTAACACAATCAAATGTTTGGTATATTTTTTTATTTTGACATTCTTGTGCTTTAAAATTGATATTTTTTAGATTATCGTAATTAACTGATACTTTTCCATTTTTTGAAGTAATAGAAACTAATTCATTATTTTCGTTATATGAATATTCTTTATAGACATTATTGTTGTTATCAACAACTTTTAATAATAAATTATCTTGATTATAAATATATTTAAAAACCGTTTTTTCTTCGCTTTTGTTAAAATAAATTACTTCTTCAATTAAATCTTTATCATTATATTTAAATTTATAGCCATCACAGTTTTTACCATAAGATTGTTTGATTAATCTATTTGTTTCTAGATCATATTCAAAAAGATAAATAGTAACATTGTTTAATAAAATTTCATTGATATTATTAAATAAATCGTATTTAAATTCATAAACACTTCCATTATCTAAATTGATATTTTTAATACGTTTATGATCATCATAACTATAAGAAATAGAAGTACTTTCACTTAATTTTTTAATAGTAGTTTTTAATAAATCGTTTTGACTATTATATTGAAAATTAGTTTCAACTTCTAAAGCATCAAGTGCTTTTAAAATACTGCCAAATTGATTGTATTCTAAAAATTTTGATTTATTTTGTAATTCATCTTCAATGCTAGTTAAATATTTTCCATCTGAAGAATAAGTTTTTTTTGTTTGTAAGATTTTAGAATTATCTTTATTAGTGATAGTACTTTGAAGTAAATTATTTTTTTCATCATAAATGTTTTCAATATTTGTAGCGTATGATGTTTTTATTTTTTTTAAGTTATTAAATTCATCATATTCATATTGATAAATAGAAGCGTTACTATTAATTGATAAAGAAGGTAAATTATTTGTATTATAAGACAAGTTAGAAGTATTACCATTGTTATTACTTAATATTGGATTATTATTTTCATCATATTCATAGAAAGAACCTAATTCTTGTTTATTTACTTTAATACCACCTAAAATAACACTAGCTTCGCCATAAACATAAAAAGTTAAAGTAATAGAACGATATGTTGAATTTGTTTTAAAATTTAAAAAAACTAAATCAAATAAATCATTATAATTTTCTTTAGTGATTGTTTTAGTGATATAACCAGCACAAGATAAGGTTACTGTAACATAATTTTTACTAGAATGATCTAATAATTGCTTAACATAAAATGACACAGAAATGTTATCTTGAGCCATACCTTCTAGATTAAGTGTATAACTTATTTTTTGATTTAATAAATTTTTACCAGTTATTTTATAAGCAGAATCGTTAATTAAATTTTTGAAAAAATCATCTTCAATATTTTCTTTAGTGAAAATTACATTATTTTTTGTAAATGATTCAAGTGAAATATTTTCAAATAAATTATTTGATTTTGATAAAACAATGTTACTAGATATTAAAGATTTAGTTATATTATCATATTCATTTTTAATAACATTATTTTCATTATCTACTTCAAATAATGGAAAATGGTCTTTAAAGAAAATAATGTTTTTTTCGTTTTTATAATTAAGAATAGTTGTTTTATTATTATCATAAATAAGATTAGTTAAATGTGAATGAGTAAAATTATTATCATATCCATCAATAAAAGAAATGATTTTATTATTTAAAATATTATATTTAATACGATAATTAGTAAGTTCATCTAAAACAATAATATAATCATTTTTAAAATCAAAACTAATAATAGTTCCATCATAATACTTAATTTTTGAAATAAAGCCATTTAAATATTCAATTATGGTAGAATACATTTCTTTATCTTGTTGATAGTAAGTAATTTTAGTAATTTTATTATTTTCTAATTTAAAACGAATAATATCATCATAGTTATTTTTTATATATTTATTATCAGAATCTAAAAATAAATTATATTGATTATTTGCTTTAGTTTCGATGAAATATGGATAATTTTTTTCTTCTGAAAATCTTTTGCATGTATTATATTTATCTTTTATAAGATAGTAAAATCTCATAAAATAATCATCTTCATAAATACAATTAACTTGTAAATTTGTTTCTTTATTGATAAATTCATTACGTTCATTTTTTGTGTAAATATCGATAGATCCATCGGCATTTTTTACTTCAAAATAATCTTTATATTGTGTGATTTTAGAATATAAATTTAATTTAAAACCTTTGCCAAAAAAAGAATCTTCTTGTTGATCTTGATAATTATAAATTAAGCTTAATGTGATAGGACTTGGACCAATTGAGCTAATTAATGGTAAAGAAATATGAAGATTATTATCTTTGCTATTTAAATTTAAATGTGTAGAGCAAACACCGATTTCATGTGTTAATTGTTTTGTATAATTTTTTAAACCTAAGTTCATTTTTCCTCCTAAAAAATTTTAATAATTTTGTGTAATTCTTTAATATGGTTATCTAAAAGATATTTTCCAATTTCTTTAAAATCGATAAAGCGATGAAATTTAAGAAAATAAATATTAGATAATTCATTGATAATATGTAATTTTTCTTCTTTTGATAAGTTGCTCTTGAATCTTATTAATAGATCTAAATCAGAATCAATTCTATCTATTTCTTTAGCAAAAGATCCAAATATATATAAATTAGTTATTGAAAATTTATTCTTTAATATAGTTTTATTTTTTAATAATTGATTTTTTAAATTAGTAAGTGTTATAGGTTTTAAATTTTGATAATATGATTTATTTTGACATGGGTTATTAATAATTAAGTTAGAAAGATAAGCAAAAATTTTTTTATTTTTCTTTAAAAAATAATCTTTTTTCAATTCTTCATATTCTTGTAAATTCTTACTAGAAAATTTTAAAGTAGGAATATTTAGTTTTAATAATGAATAATTAAAAATACTTAAAGAAATAAATAATTTGTCGAAATCAGTAAAAAAAGTTAATTCTTGAAGTAATAAAAGATGATTTAAAATTATTTCATGAAGATCAAATCTTAAAGAAAAATATTGAGAAGTTATTTTGATTAATAGTGATTTATCTACTTCATGGTTAACGATTAGAAAAATAAATTTATTTAATATATCTGTGGTTAAAGGATTTTGATAATTACTTATAAGATAATAATAAGCATCATAATATGTTTTAAATTTCTCTTCTAAAGGTGTTTTAAAATAGTCTTCACCATAAACGACTTTCTTAAAAATATCGTGCTCAAAATCATATTTATAATATTTAAATAATTTTTCGATAAAAGAAGTTAATCTTTTTCTAACAATTAATTCTTTATCAAAAAATAAATCATTTATCATGAAAAATTTGCTTGATTATTTGGTTTGTTCCTGTTGCGGATGCACCACTTACAAAACCAATTTCTAAAGTTTTAATAACACTACTAGTATCAATTATTTGATTACTACAAAAAAAGATTATTAGATTAATTAATCCACCTAAAATAGTTAATATTACTGGAATAAATTTATATGTTTTTTCTTTAAAAATTAATTTATATATTTCACCAATTAAATAGCAACTTATAACAATAATTGGGACTTCTTGATAGTTCATTTTTACCTCATAATTTTGAAAGTTAAATTGGCCAATCTTTTCTTTCTAGATTCATTATAAATTAAATAAAATAAAAAAATGTCCCGATATTTTGGGACAGATATATTAAAAATATTTTATTCTGCTTTTATTAAATCAATCGAAGCAATAAAAATATCTTTATTGAAAGCTTTGATTAATATATCATCTTTGGAAATAAAAGAATCAACATCTTTTTTTGCTTCATCAAAATTTATTGTGAGAAATTTTTCTTTTAATTCCTGCTTTAACCTATTTAATGTTAATTTATCATCACTAGATAAATAACCAAAAGTTTTTAATCCATTTTCTAAAAAAACCATATTTACTTTTGTATTGTTTGATATATAAAATAAATAATCGTAGAAATCTCTTCCTTTAATTCTTGTTTGCCATTTTCTATTTAATACTGCGAGAAGTTTTGAGGCAAATAATGTTTCCATTTTAAAAGTTTTTATAGTACAAAAGAAAGGTGTAGTTAATAACTTTGTTTCAACTTCTCCACCATCAAAAGTTTTATTTTCAATTACACACTTAATTGATAATAATTCATTTGATATTATTTTATTTGTATATTCTAAATATGTGATATTAAATAATTCTTTTAAATTAAAAGTAATAAAACATGATTTAACGCTTGTATTATTTTTCTTTTCTTTAAAGTTTATTTCACAATTTAAGTCAAGACTTTTTAAATCTTCTTTTACATTTAATAAATAATTATTAAAATCAAAATCTTTGATATTTTTTTCTAATGTAAAATCTAGATCTTCTGAAAATCTAGGTAAGTTTCTAAAAATTCGAAGTGATGTATCACCATAAAAAATTGCATAATTAAAAAAATCATTTTTAGCAAAACTTGCTAAAACTAATTCTTGTAATACTTCTTTCATTGCATTTTTGATTTCTAAAATACTAGTAGGATTGTATTTTCTTATTTGAGTTAAAAAGGCTTCATTAATCATATAGTCTCCCCTTTAAAAGCATATTTACAAATAAATCAACATTTCTAGAGTGATATAAATTTTTTAAATCACTACATAATTGTTTGTCGAAAGTATCTAATATGAGTTCGTTTATACGCATATTTTCAAATAAATATTCACGCATTTCTTTCATGTTTTTAATTGGCTTAGTATCATATAACAAATCTAATAATGCTTTTTCTTTTTTGGCTATTAAATACATGTAACCATCAACTTCAATCATTTCTTTTCCATATGGAAATGCTTTTGGAGGAACATCTTGATATGTATATATACCAAATTTAGTTTCAAATCTTTTTTTCTTTCTTTTTTTAAAAGTGGCATTTTTAATCATATAAACTCTTTCAGGAATTAAATCATAATAGGCTAAAGCTGTTTCAAAAGAGATATAAGATGGAGAGTAAATAGGATTAGCTAAATAAAAAGGATTAACATGTTCATTTGTTTCGTATAATCCTTTTGTAATAGGAAATATTTGCTTATTCTTTACCATTCTTTGAATTTTTGTTTTAGGATTTTTATAGTTTGGTAATTCTTCTTTTAAACATTTTTATGTGGAAATTCTCATTAATTACACCTTTTGATAACTTTTAAATGACTATTAATTGCACCTTTTAATTAATTTTAGTTTATCTTTGAGTAATTTTGTTCGATTTTAGCAATTAAATTATTTAAAAACAATAAATATCAAAATTGATAAAAATATCATCTTTACTATTTTAAAAAATGTTTAATTTTATAAAATATAAATGTAAGGGGTTTCACACTCATTTTAAGGAGCAAATATGAAAAAAATTGGAATTTTAATTTTATCTTCTTTATTCTTGTTTAGTTGTAATGAAAATAATGTTTCTAATAATACTTCTTCTACAACTGAAAAAGATACAACAAGTGAAAATTCTTCAAAAACTGAGAACACATCTAGTGGCTTAACTTTTGAAGAAAAAATTACTAAACAACCAACTTGTGAAGAAGATGGTGAAAAAACATTTACTTGTTTAGAGGATGCAAGTAAATCTTATACAGAAACTATTCCTCATTTAGGTCATTTAATGAGCGAACCAACTAGAAATGATGAATGGACAAAAATGGTTTCTAGTTGTACTAGAGAAGGTTGTAGTAAAAAAGAAGAAAAGACAATTGCTAAAATTATTTTAATGGCAGGTCAATCTAATATGGTTGGTCATTCTTTTACTCCTCATTTATCAGAAGAAGAAAAAATTAAATATGAACAAGGTTTTGATAATGTTTTAATTAATTTTTCAAATAATCCTTATTCTTCAACTACAAAAAATACATCTAATGGTTTTACTAAAGTAAAATTAGGTCAAGGTAAAGCGACTGATTATAGTAAATATCCTTTAGGAACATTTGGTCCTGAAGTAGGTTTAGCGGAGTATTTAAATCAAAATTATCCAGATGAAACATTTTATTTAGTTAAAAATGCAACTGGTGGAGCATCTTTACATGATAATTGGTATTCACCTAGAAGTAATGAAACTTTACCAGAAAATAGTTTATATAAATATTTTGTGAATTATGTTCATGAAAGTATTAAATTAATTGAAGAAAAAGATTTATATCCAGAAATTGTTTCTTTCTGTTGGATGCAAGGAGAAAATGATTCTAATAGTTATATTGATGATTATGAAAGACTATGGTCTAATTTTGTTTTAGATATTAAAGATGAATTCAAAGATTATATTACTCCAAATGGTTTATCTATTATTGATGGAGGTATTACTAATTATTGGGTTAACTATGCAAAAATGAATTTTATAAAAAGAAGTTATGCTAGTAAAAGTAGTAAAAATCATTTTATTGATGTAGATAATTCTTCTTGGATAAGTGTCTATAAAGATAATACTGATTATGCTCATTTAGATGTTCATGCAATGTTAAATCTTGGTAGAGAATTTGCTAAGAATATTGAATTAGTAATTAAAGATTTAAAAAATAAAGAAATAGTTTATGAAGAAGCTAAATTTGATGATAAAACTTGGAATGGTACTTATTCAACTTCTTTAAAAGGAAGTGGTGTTGAAACTGATCCGTATTTGATTGAAACAGAAGAAGATTTAGCTTTCTTTGCTGAAGATGTAAAGGGCGGAAATAAATATCAAGATAAATTTGTTAAATTAACAAATGATTTAAATATGACTAATCCTTTATTTACTGGTATTGGAGATGGTGACATAGTTGATAACAAATATGTTTATAATGAATTTGCAGGTACTTTTGATGGAGATAATCATAATATTAAATTAAATATCTATAAAAACTTTGTTAGTGGTTTATTTAATGCTTCAAGTGGCATTATCAAGAATGTTAAAACTTCGGGAACTGTTTTTACTGCAAATAGAGTAGCAGGTGGAATTGTTGGTTATCAAATAGGTGGAACTGTTTCTAATTGTGAAAATAATGCGAAAGTTTCAGGAAGATTTTATAAAGATGGTAAAGGTCATATTGGTGGAATAGTTGGCTATAGTAAAGGAACTATTACTAATTGTGTTAATAATGGAGATGTTTATGGTAATGTTACTAAATATGCTGATAATCAAGGTGTTGGAGGTATAGTTGGTACTGCTGAAAATATTGAAGTTTCAAATTGTGTTAATAATGGAGTAGTAACTAATTTTGGCTTTAGTACAGGTGGAATTATTGGTGTTGTTAGAAAAAGTGGATTAGTCATTTCTAATAATAAAAACTATGGTGAGATTAATGGTAGTGAAGAAGGAACGGGTGGAATAGTTGGTATTTCTAATTTTAAAAATGTAACTATTAGTGATTGTCATAATTATGCTTCTGTTATAGGCGGATCTTATGTAGGTGGAGTATGTGGAGCGTTTGGTTATACTTCTGATATGACAGGTTCAATTATGACTAATTGCTCAAATGAAGGAATAATTTTAGCTAAACAAGAAGCTGGTAATAATAAAAAATATTTTAGAGTAGGTGGAATTGCTGGTATGGCTTTTGGAACGGTAATCGATAGTTGTGTTAATAAAGGCAAAGTTAGCAATATTAATGAGAATATAAATGTTGATTTAGGAACTGAAGAAACTAAATATTCAGGATTAATTGTTGGCTATAAAACAAAAAATGCGACAATTAATGATTGTTCAAATACATATGGTAAATAATATGAAAGAAAAATATATTGAATTTGTTAATAAATATCGTAAACAAATATATGATGCTGAAAAATATATTTGGGAGCATCCAGAAACTGGATTTAATGAATGGAAGACTAGTGCATATTTAGAAAAAGTTTTTACTGATGCAGGATATTCTTTAATAAAAGCTAATAACATTCCTGGTTTTTATACTGATATTGATACAGGAAAAAAAGGACCAAAAATAATGATTATTTGTGAGCTTGATGCTTTAGCGATGCCTAATCATTTTGCTGCGGTAAATGGATGTGCACATGCATGCGGACATCATGCTCAATGTGCGGCAATGGTAGGAATTTGCTTAGCTTTAAAAGAAAAAGGAGCATTAGATAATCTAACTGGTTCAATTAGATTAGCGTGTGTACCTGCTGAAGAAGAAATTCAAACGGAATTTCGTGAAGAATTAAGAAGTCAAGGAATTATTCATTATTTAGGTGGTAAAGATGAATTTTTATATCGAGGATATTTTGATGGTGTAGATATAGCTTATATGATACATACAGGAAATAATCCTCATTCAATGTTTGATATCCATAATGGCTGTAATGGAAATATCGCTAAAGATATTACTTTTCATGGTAAACCTGCTCATGCTGGTAGTTTTCCTCAACAAGGGATAAATGCTTTATACGCAGCAAATCTTGCTTTAAACGCGATAAATGCTTTAAGAGAAACTTTCCCAGACAATGATCATGTTAGAGTGCATCCAATTATTACTAAAGGTGGTTCTTCTGTTAGTGTTATTCCTGATGAGGTAAAAATTTCTACGTTAGTTAGAGGAAGAACCTTAGATATTATTGATAAAACCAATAAAAAAGTTAATCGAGCCATTGCTTCAGGAGCTTTAGCAATGAACGCTACTGTTGAAGTAATTGATCATCCTGGAGCATGTCCACTTAATAACTCTTTAAAATTAAAAGAAATTGCTAGTGAAGTCTTTTCTTCTCTAGTAGGAAAAGAAAATGTTAATGTCACCACTAATTTTGGAAGTGGTTCAACTGATATGGGAAATTTAAGTTGTTTAATGCCAGTTATTCATCCATATGCAAGTGGAGCAATTGGTAAAACTCATGGTGATGATTTTGCTATCAAAGATGTGGAGAATGCATGCGTAATTTCCGCTAAAGCACAAATTTTATTATTAGTAAAGTTATTAGAAAACGAAGCAAAATTAGCTAAAGAAGTAATTGCTTCATATAAGCCATTATTTACTAGTAAAGAAGAATATTTTATTACACTGGATAAATTCTTATCAAAAAAAGAATTAATTTCTTATAATGGCGATGAAATTAATATAAAAATATAATTAAATTAGGTTAATGTATCTTTATTAAGAGAATTAACCTTTTTTTGTATCATAGTATATAAATTAAAATTAAAAAAATAATAGTAATCTTTGTATTTGATGTGTGTAATCGCTTACAAAAAATATCAAAATTGATAAAATTATCATATTTACCATTTTAAAATATAATGCCTAAAATATAATGAAATTATAAAAGGAGATTTTTTGGCATGAAAAAATACGAGAAGCCTTATTTACAATCTAACGAAATATCTTTAGATGATATAATTTTGTTATCAAAAAGTAGTGAAGTCAACATTATTGGTGGAAATGGAATAGATGTTGATGAGATTTTTGGAGATAATTAAATATGAGAAAAATAATAAAAGTATTAGTTGGTGTTAGTTTGTTTGCTACTATTTTTACACCAAATATCAAAATTGAAAATACAACAAATTCTTCTTTAATAGAATATGCATCTGACAATTTTAATAAAGGGAAAGTTGATATTAAACGTTTAGAAAATGTTTCTAATGATACATCATATGCTGTAGGCTCAACTATGTATGTTCAAATGGGAGAAAATGAAACATCAAAATTCTTAAGATTTGCAACACCTATTAAAGGAAATCCTGATAAAGTAGAATATACTAGAACTTATGATAAAGATGGAACCACAGATCAAAAAAGTAAAGATGTAAGTATCTTATATTTAGGAATTCAAAGTGGAGAAACAGTCTATTATTATGATGAGAATGGGTTAACTGATGCAAAACCTACAGATGCAACAAAAGAAAATTATTACTATTGGGCATGTTATACAATTGAATTTAGAGGCGAAAAAATAATTAATGATTATTTAACTAAAGATTTTACTTTAGAATTAAAAGTTAATGATAATAAGGTTGAATTATCTAGAACTAGTTGTTTATATGTAAATCAATCTTTAATTAGTTTAAAAAATGATGATGACTTTAATGTATTTGTTGATAAATCAAAAAAATACGATTTTGCAGGAAAAACAATTTCTTTAGACTATGAAAGAAATGTAGATGTTACTGAAGTTTTGTATCCTGATACAAGTTTAAAATTTAATGGAACTTTTGATGGGAAAGGAAATAAATTAAATTTAAATCTTGAAAAAGAAAATACTGTTGCATTATTTGGATATGTAGGTAATGAAGGTACTGTTAAAAATTTAACAACAACTGGAATAGTTAAAGCTACTAAAGAAAATGTAAATAGTGATGCAGCAGGAATTGCTTCAATTAATTATGGAACAATTGATACTTGTATAAATGAAGCAAAAATATATGCTCAAGGAAATGGTTATGGTGGAGGAATTGTCTCTCAAAATGCTGGAGGAGCAAAAATAATTAATTGTACAAATAATGGTGATATTGGAAAATATAATGAAACAGGGCTTACCGAAGGTGGCTATATGTTTGGTGGAATAGCTGGTAGAAGTAACCAAGATTCGTTAATTGAAAATTGCAAAAACTATGGTGAAATTAAAGGTGGCGCTGGAGAATATAAAACGGCAGGAATTGGCGGAATAGTTGGGGTTATTGCTGGAGCAACTGTTACAGGATGCATAAATGGAGAAGAAAATTCTGATATTAAATTAGTGTCATCAAAAGGAAATGTAGGTGGTATAGTTGGCTCGATTCAATTAGCTAATTCTAATATCAATGATTGTAAAAATTATATGACTATCGTAGCAAAAGCTGGTGGAATAGGTGGAGTAATTGGATTTTGTAATTATTCAAATGTGAAAATAGATAATTGTCACAATTATGCTTCAGTTACCGGAGGAGCATATGTAGGTGGAGTATGTGGTGCATTTGGATACAATGGCAATAGAGAATCTACAATGACTAATTGCACTAACGAAGGTGAAATTTTATCAAATGAGATAGCAAATTCGTATTATCGTGTTGGTGGAATAGTTGGTATGGCTTATGGCACTACAATAGATAGTTGTATTAATAAAGGTAAAGTTAGCAATAAAGAAGGTGCTATTACTGAAGAACTTGGAACGACTTCAACTAAATATTCTGGTTTGATTGTTGGCTATAAAACAGCAAAAGCTAAAGTGACAAATTGCTCTAACACTTATAAAAATGAAGAAACTTTGTAATGTTAATTTATCATAATAGATAAATATATCATTATGAACATTTACTGAATTAGTTACTTTATTTAAATTAATTAGTATTAATAAGGAGAAGTATATGAAAAAATTACGTTTAGCAGTGTATGGTATCGATCATAACCATTGTGCTGCGAAAGTATCAGAATTAAAATCTATGCCAGATTTATTTGAAATTTGTGGAGTATATTGTGAATCTAAAGAAGCGTTTAATCGTAGGGGAAAAGAAAAATGCTATGAGGATTTAAAATTCATGAGTGAAGATGAATTGTTTTCACTTAAAGATTTAGATTTTATTCTTGTTGAACCAGCAGTACCTAATTTAGTTAAATTTGCTAAAGTATGTATTGATAAAGGTTATCATATTCATTTAGATAAACCAGCAGGTGTTAATTTAAAAGAATTTGAAGAATTATTAAATGAAGCTAAAAAGAAAAATTTAATTATTCAAATGGGATATATGTATCGTTATAATAAAGCGATTAGATATGTATTAGATAATGTTAAGCAAGGTAAACTTGGAAATATAATTTCTGTTGATTGTCAAATGTCGACTGGTTTAGATAGTAATTTTAAGAAGAATTTTTTAATGTCATATGGAGTTAAATCACCTGCTATGTATATTTATGGGGTACATTTAATTGATTTAATTGTTACTGTAATGGGAAAGCCTACAAGAGTTATTCCATTAAATAAAAAGACAATGATTGGTGATTTAGATTTTGAAGATAGTGGATTTGCTATTTTAGAATATCCTAATGCTGTTTGTACTGTAAGAGTTAATGCTTCTGAAGTTAATGGATGGGAAAGAAGAGAATTTGTTGTGTGTGGTGAAAAAGGTACTATTCAAGTTAAGCCTATTGAAAATCCAACACAAATTATTGAATGTTATAAAAATGAGGCAAAATCTTGGTCTTCATGTGGACATGAAGTTTGGTTAACACCTCAAGATTACCGCTATAAAGATCAATTTGTTCATTTATCAAAAATGATTCAAAAATTAGAGAGTAATCCTTATTCATATGAACATGAATATTTAGTTCATAAATTAACTCTTGAGGCATGTGGGTATAGATTTGATGAGTAAGAAAGTATGGACTCCAATCCTTCTTTCTCTTCTTGTAATGGCGATATGGGGAAGTTTATTTCCTTTTGTTCAATGGGGGTTTAAAGAATTCCAATTAAGAACATCAGATGTTTCTCCTCTTGGAGCGGCGGCTGATTCTTTGTTGTATGCTGGTATTAGATTTTTTATTTCAGGATTAATTATATCTATTATTAGTTTTATAAAAAAAGAGAACGTTTATTTTAAGAAGAATAATAAAGCGATTTTAGGAGTGGTATTAGTAGGTTTATTTGCTGTTTTAGCTCATTATGCTTGTACGTATTTAGGACTTTTAACTGTTTCTAGTACGAATACAGCTTTATTAAAACAGAGTGGAGCTTTGATATTCGTTTGCTTCTCGTTTATTTTTGTTAAAGATGATAAGTTTTCTATCTTTAAAGTTTTAGGAGCAATTGTTGGTATTGGAGCGATATGTTTTATTAATTATGAGCCATCGAGTATGAAATTTGATTTTACTTTAGGTTCTTTGTTTGTAATTATTGCAAGTTTATGTACAGTTATTTCAAATATTTTCTATAAGAAATTTTTGACTAATGCTCCAGGTTTTGCAGTTACTGGTTTTTCTCAACTTATTGGAGGAATCTTCTTACTTATTATAGGTTTATCAATGGGTGGAAGAATCAGTCACATTTCACCTCTTGGTGTGGTAATATTTGTTTATACAGTCGTAGCAACTATTGTTAGCTATTGGCTATGGTATAAAATAGCTAAAGATTATGAATTATCAAAATTATATATTATTAAGATGAGTGAACCATTATTTGCTGCGTTAGTGAGTTATTTAATTAAACCATTAAATGCAACAATTTCTTATAAGCATGCAATAGCTTTTGGATTAGTGGCAATTGCAATTGTCTTATCAAATGTTAAGTTAAAGAAAAAGGAGGATAGTTATGAAAGCGATGCTTGTGGAAAATCAACAACTAACTTATAAAGATGTTGAAGACCCTATTTTACTCGAGGATAGTATTATTGTTAAAATTCATGCAGTGAGTTTGAATCGAGCGGATTTACTTCAAAGAGATGGTAAATATCCTTCTCCTAAAGGTTGGCCAAGTTGGATGGGACTTGAACTTGCTGGTGAAATTATTGAAATGGGTGAAAAGGCTCAAAAGAATAGTTCATTTAAAGTTGGTGATAAGGTTTGTGCTTTAGTTGGTGGAGGAGCGTATGCAGAAAAAATTGCTATTCCTTATCAACTTGTAATGCCTATACCAGAAGGTCTAACTTATGAAGAAGCTTCTTCTTTACCAGAAGCATATGCGACAAGCTATTTAAATTTGGTTTATGAAGGTCATTTACAAAAAGGACAATATGTTTATATTGCAGCAGGTGCCAGTGGACTTGCAAGTTGTGCAATACCTTTAGCTAAGGCGTTAGGCGCACATGTTGTAACTAGTGTAATGAATTCAGAAGTTGAAAAGAAAATTTCACATCTTCCAGTTGATTATGTTATTAATCAAGAAAAGGAAAGCATTCCTGAGGCTTTTGAAAAATTTGAAAAAGAAGGGCATCCAATTAATTTATGTATGGATTGTTTATCGGGTAGTGATCTTGGTAAAGCAATGTCTTTTATGGCAAGAGGTGGATATTGGGTAGTTATTTCTACTCTTGCAGGAATTGAAACACAAGTAATGTTAAGACCATTATTAACTAAAGGTTTACATTTGGTAGGATCAATGTTACGTAATAGAACTAATGATGAAAAATCAATTATTTTATCTGATTTAGTTAGAGATATATGGCCATATTTTACTAAGGGAATGATTAAACCATCTATTTATAAAGTTTTAAATATTACTGAAGCAGAAGAAGCTCATCAAATATTGTTAAGAAACGAAAATGTTGGTAAAGTTGTATTAAAGGTTTGCTAAGATGAATAAGAAGTTATTTTTAGTATTATTAACTTGTGGATTATTATCTTCATGTGGAGATAATGTTCGTACACTTGGAGTAGAACATAATATTAATATTGAAGAAATTGAAAATGGCCATATTGAAGTTTCTTTAAATCAAAAAAGTGTAACTAAAGCAAGAACAGGTGATAGATTATATATTGTTTGTTATGCTGATTTGGGATATGAATTATCAGAAGCTTATGTTGATGGAAGTAAGTTAACTTCGATTAGTTTTAATATGCCTGATAAGGATATAAATGTTTCTTGTAAACTTCAAGAAATTATTTCTAATATTTATGTTGATAGTAATATAGTTGGTGGGACGGTTGAAGTTGATAAAACAAGAGCTAGATATGGTGAAACAGTTAATATTACTGTAACTCCTGATTCTTCTCATTATGGAGTTAATAGAGCTTTACTAGCTAATAATTCAGAAATTTATCGGGGACAAATTAATAAAAAAACTATTATTCCTTTTACTATGCCTCATACTGATGTAAAAGTTTCTATGACTTTTAAAGAATTAAATAAAGGTTCTTTGTTTGGTGATTATAATGCTGAAAAAAGAATGATTAATGGTAATAATTGGAATTTATCTAATGAAGAAAATGAAATCTTAGTTAATGGTATTGGTAATGGTGATGGTGCCTCTACTAGAGATGGAAATATTACTTATTATCAAGCGTATAGTAATTATTTCTTCTTTAAGACAACTATTCAAGTAACAAATCTTAATACTACGACAACATATCATAATCGTTTTGGTATTTTTATTGGTGATAATGATAGATTAATTACTTTAGGTTATTATTTAGCTAAATATACTAATGATAATAATTTCTATACTTCTAGAAAGTATGGTGCATATCTTGATTATGGATCTAGTTCTAGAAATGCTAATGCAGGATTTTCTTTACTTGCTAATAGTGGAGTTCAAGATGGAAAAGGAATTCCAACTTCAGGAGATTGCTTAGTTTCTTTATGTGGTAAAAAAGAAATGAGCAAAGAAAGTGTTTATAGTTTATTTTATCATGTAGGAATGTTTTATAATGGTAAAGATTTATATGTTTTTATGGATAGCGATTATCAAGAAAAAGAAAATCTTGTTTTAGCTACTATTATTAAAGATGTTGATACAAAATATTTTGCTCAAGAAAATGGTTTTACTAATTTTGGTCTTTATGTTGATAGTGCTAGTACAATTTCTTGTAAGTATACAAACTATGAATATTTAACTAATCAAAAAGAAATTGAGGATAAATATTTAAATAAATTAGATGGTGGAAGTATGTTAGGTGATATCTCTGCTAGTAAACTTGCTATTTCTAATAAATGGGACTATGCAAAAGATGATAATAGTTCTGAGCGTTTAACATCTATTAGTTTATCTGGTAATGGTGATGGTGCAAGTAGTAGAGATCAAGGTTTAACATATTTTAGACAAGAAGAAAAAGATTATTTCTATATTGAAACTACTATTCAAATAAGTGAATTAATTGTAAATCAAACATATCATAATCGAATTGGTATGTTTATTGGTGATAACAATAAATTAATGTTCTTTGGTTTTTATATTGCTAAATATAAAGCTAATGAAAATGTTTATTTAGGTAGAAAATATGGAGCATATTCTTCTTATGGAGGAGGGAATAGAAAAGCTATTACTGGATTTTCTTTATTAGCTAGTGCAGGAAGTAAAGATAATTTAACTATTCCAAATACTGGTGATTGTGGAATTAGTCAAGGTGGAAAAGGTGAATTATCTATTGAAGAAATTAAATCACTTTATTTCCATATTGGTATTTTATATAACAATAAAACTTTATCTATTTATTTTGATAGTACTTTTGAAAAAACTCCTTCATTAAAATTAGCGACAGTAATTGAAAATGTAAGTGATGATTATTTTGCTAATAATAATGGTTTAACTAATGCTGGATTAGTTGTTGATGGAAGTTCAAATATTAGTTTGAATTTTACAAATTATAATTATTTAACGGATAAGAATGCAATTAATAATAGAGTAGGAGGTGTTCAATAATGAAAAAATATTTACCAATTTTACTAGCACTTACTACTTGTTTAACTGGCTGTAATAGTTTGCAAAATCAATTATCATTTGTTTATTTTGATAAAAGAAATGAATTTGATACTTCTTTATTTTATGGTAATGTTCAAACTATGAAAGGGGCTGATCCATCTCTTATTTGGGTTGATAGAAATCAAGATCCTGTTGAAGGTGGATATTATTATGCTTATATTACCGCTAATAGTACAATTAATGCATGGCGTACTAAAGACATGACTAATTGGCAAAATTTAGGTGCGGTATTTAGACCTGATTTAGACGATTTCTGGGGTGATAATAATTTCTGGGCTCCAGCGGTTATATATGATCAAGAAGAAAAACTATATTATATGTACTATAGTGGACAATGGAAAAAATATGATAGTCAATTTAAATCTCATTATATTTCAGTAGCAAAATCTTCTTCACCAGCTGGTCCATTTACTGAAGTAGTAAGTAATAATGAACCTTGCATTAATTTTAATAAGATGCCTAAGGATCATCCTTTATATGAATTTCATAGTGGTGATCAATTTGAAAATGGTTATTTTGCTTCGATTGATGCTGAACCTTTTATTGATCCAGTAGATAATCAATTATATTTATTACTTACTCATGATATTGGAGCGGGTTATACATCTTCACAAACTTATATTATGAAGATGAATTCTTATGTTGATCCTGATTATTCTTCAATTAAGTGGATTTCACAAACTGGGGTTACCTCTATTGGAGGAAGTGAAACTATTGATGAAGGTAAAGTTAATGAAGGTCCTTATATGTTTTATAATAATGGATATTATTATTTAACTTATTCAGTTAATACATATAATGAACCTAGTTATCAAGTTAGACAAGCTATTTCAACTTCTCCAACTGGACCATTTAGAAAAATTCCAGTCGATAAAGGTGGAGTAATTATTACTACCGATGGATTAGGAACTTATACTAATTCCAGTGGGCATCATTCATTTATTAAAGTGGGAGATGAATTATTTATTTCTTATCATACTTTCTTAAATGATTCTGATATTTCTGAAGCAAGAAAAATTAGATTTGATCGGGTTAGTTTTGTTGTTAATGAAGATGGATTACCTTTAATTTATGCAAATGGACCAACAGTTACTTTACAACCTTTACCAAGTGCAGTAAGTGGATATAAAAATATTGCTCCATCAGCACATATTGAAGCTAGCAATGTTCATGAAAATAGTGATATTTATTGGTTGAATGATGGTACTTTAAAAATTCACGATAATTCAATAGTTGATGAATGTGAATTCAATAATGGTAAATCAGTGATTAATTTAACTTTTGATGATTATCAAACTATTAAAGCGATAATGGTTTATAATAGTAATGATTTTTATAAGACATTTAAAGAAATTGATAATATTCGTTTATATCTTAAAAAAGATGGTATTGAAACTGTTTCTGATACAGGAGTTATTCCTTTTAATTACCATGAATATAGTCTTATTGATCAAGATTATAAAACAGTTTTTGCAGGAGCTTCTTCAACAATTGAATTTAATGATTTAGAAGTTAATAAAATTGAAATTACTGTTTCTAAATCTTATGGAGAAAGTATTTTAGGAATTAGTGAAATTCAAGTTTTAGGAAAGGAGAATGCATAATGAAAAATAAATTATGGTTATTTATTCCTTTATTAGTTAGTTGTGGAAGTTATCCTAGTGTAAGTTTTGATTCATTTACTTATTCTAATGAAGATAAAATTTCTGAAAACATTTATGATTTTAAAAATGCAGATAATGTTTTATTAGATGGAATTAAAGAGGATGTTTATAGTGATGAAGTGTTTAGACTCTATCATAATAATGATGATTCTTTAGCTTGTTATGTCTCTTCTTATTTCTATTTTGGTAAAGAAGGTGTTCATACTTTCTTATCAGTTAAAGATGATATTATTAACTTTAATTCTAAAAGAGCGGTTTATTATAATTCTAGTATTGAAATGTTTTTAACTGATATTAATAAAACATCAATTGATTCTCATTCTGTTCAATATCGAATTTCCGCAGGAGGAACATTTTCTAAATTAGTTGGTATTAAATCTAAATCTAGTTGGACAGCATCTTATTTTGAAGGAGATTTTGCTGTTAAAGTAAATGGTGAATTATTTACTAAAGGGGCAGATGGATTTGATGTTGAAGTATTTATTCCTTGGAAAGAATTAGGATTTTCTTCTTTAGATCAAGTGGAAGGTTTATCTTTTTATCTAGCATACAATAGAGTTCATACTACTTCAAAAGACGAAAATTTAAAGATGCGTAACAGAACAACAAAATTATTATCTTATCAAGCTACACCTGCAACATGGGTACCAATCAAAAAAAGTGATAATACTGTTAAAAATGTGACTCCAGAAGGAATTAATTTTGGAAGTAGTAATAATTATAGTTCAACATATGGATTTGATTTTTCTAAAGATGAGAATAAAGAAGTTAAATTAAATTCTTATAGTAGTGCTTCTTATGCATTTGTAAAAGATTTTTATGATAATAATTATTATTTTGAAACTTATATTGATAGTTTGGGAGGAAGTAATTCACCAAAAATAGGTATCTTTACTTTCTATATGGGAAATAGAATTGTTTTATATATCAAGAAAAATGATAAGAATCGTTGCGGAGTGGTACAAAGAAATTTAAGTAATTCTAATTGGAATTGGAATATTGTAGAAAATGATCCATATTCACCTTGTACAAACGAAAGTTTTAAAAATGATAGTGAAGATTATTCTTCAGGTGTAAAACTTGCAATGTATAGAAATAAAGATGTTTTATGTTTCTTTGTTAATGATGAATTATATTTTTCCACTCAAGAGTTTAATTTAGGTGAAAAAACTTTTACACCAAAAGCAATATTTAAAGCACATGATATACAATCAGTAGAAGGATTTTATGAATCAAATTATATTGGTTTATATTCAAATTATGCGACAGCAAGATTTACAAATTATCAAGTATTAAAGGGCGAGCAAGCTAATAATAAAGTGTTAGAATTAGGAGGAATTTTATGAAAAAAAGACATTCAATTGGTACATTAATATCTTTAATAGCACTTACGACCATGGTAGGATGTGGAAATTCATCAAGAGGAGAAGATATTACTTTTGATGAAAATGGAAACTTAGTTGCTTCTAGCGGAACCACTATTCATGTTTGGGGATATTGTGATGGTGAAGAAGAATCTAGAATGCAAACATTAATTAATGCATTTAATGATAAATATAGGGATTATAATATTTCAGCTCGTTTTACTCCTTATGCTTCAAGTGGCTGGGAACAAAAAATGAAGGCCACTTTATCAAATCAAACTGGACCTGATGTATTCTTAACTGCAGATCAATATTATAAACAATGGGTTACACTTGGTTATATGGAAAATCTTGATCCATATATTAAAAGTCCATATAAAGATTTAAATATGGAAAATGAACTTTCAAATATGTTTGAAGGTGGTGTGGGAAGATATTTATATGATGCTGATACGGCAACTAGTACAAGTGAAAATGCTCATTATTATGGTTTACCTAAAGGTACAGGATCTACGGCAATTTTCTATAATAAAACTTATATGAAAAATGCAAATATTACTTGTATTTCTGTTGATGAAAAAGATTTAGAAGAAAAAGGCTATCCAAATAAAGCTTATTTTAATAAAGATGGTAAATGGTATTTTAATAATCGTATTGCTATGAACTGGGAAGAATGTGCATCTTTAGCAAAAGTCCTTCAAAATAATCCATTAAATAGAGGTGAAAATGGTAATGGTGTTAAATATGGATTTTTCACTTCTTGGTGGTTTAATTACGCTAAAAGTGTAGGTGGAGATTGTATTGAATATCTTCCTAGTGATGATAGTCAATATGAAGGTGGTTATTATACTTTCTCTTTAGCGGATCAAACTGTAAATTATAAAGCGAAAGATACTATTGAAGTTAATGGTCATCAATATGAAAAAGGTCAAATTATTTCTTACGAAGATAAATTTTTCTTAGATGATATTTTGACTAATAAATGTGATGTTTTACCTTCTCAAAGATATGCATTCTCTGAATATATGTCTTTATCTGGTAAACTTGAATCTAATCATTATTATGCTGCTGAAGTTGGTGTAACTGATAAGTTCTATCAAATTATTCCTTATAAATTAAATAATGGTGGAGTTAATGGTTATAATCGTAATAATGAAATCATGAAAAACGAAGTTACTACTTTTACTCCTTCTGAAAATGAAAAGTATGGTGATATAGTTACTATTTATAATAAAGGTATTTCTCCTAATCCAAGTACTATTTCTACTGAAGGAGCAATTGGGTATTTTATTAATGGTAAAACTGCAATGACAGTTTCTATTAGAGCGGATGTTGCTTCATGTAGAGAAATTGATGCGTACGATTGGGATGTTGCACCAATGCTTGTTTATAAAGAATATGATGAAAATAATAATTTAATTGTTTCTGGTAATAAGGGAGCACATTCTGGATCTAATGCATGGTGTGTTTGGAGTAAATCAAAAATTAAAAACGCTTCTGCTTTATTTGTTAAATTTGCAACTACTAATGAAGGACAAAGAATTCTTGCTGATGCTGGTACAATTATTCCAAATCAAAAAGATATTGCTGATGAATTTATTAAAAAAGATGTAGAAGCTGGCTTAAAACCTCAAAATTTACAATGCTTTGTTGAAGGAGCAGAATATCAAACTCCTGGAGATTGGTGGTATTTAAAAGACGGAGATTGGATTGATGGTGAAGGAAGATGGGCTAACTATCTTAACCAAACTGTAAGAAATTATAATGCAACTCTAGAAAAATTCTATGCTACTAATGATTATAAAGGAACATTTGAACTCTTAAAAGAATATACAAAATCAAGGAGATAATATGACTTCATTATCAAGAAAAACTAAAATTAGAAATGAAGTAAATGGAACTCTTTTTACTGCAGCACCTGTTATTGGAATTATTATATTTACTTTTATTCCTTTGATTATGGCGGTAATGATGTCATTTATGAAAATGGATTCCATGAATTTTGAAAATGCTTCTTTCTTCGATTTTAGTGAATTATTTACTAATTATAAAAAAGTTTTTACTGATCCATATTTTTGGAAAGCTTTTAAAAATAATGCAATTTTATTTTTAGAATTACCTATTTCTATTATTATTTCTGTAGTAATTGCTGAACTTTTATCAAAAAAAGTGAGATTTACTAAAGCATTTAAAGTTTTGCTTTTTATTCCTTATGTATGTTCGGTAACTGCGACAACGTTTATGTGGAACTGGTTACTTGATGGTAATTATGGCCTAGTTAATAAAATATTAGGAATCGATATTCAATGGTTTGCTAATGAAAAGTATTTTGTTTGGGCAATTCTTATTATGGGGTTATGGTCTACTTCAGGCTATCGAATTTTGTTATTTACCGCGGCTATAACTAATGTTAATAATTCTTTAAAAGAAGCTGCAAAAATAGATGGAGCAAGTCCAATTAAAGTTTTCTTTAATGTCACTATTCCAAGTATTACTCCAACTATCTTCTATGTTCTAGTAATGGGAATGATTGGTATTTTCCAAGAGTTTACTCGAATACAAGTTATTAATAATACTGGTAATAAATGTATGACGGTTGTTTTCTATATTTATAATGCAGCGTTTGCTGGCACTCCAGATATGGGTGTAGCATGTGCAGCAAGTATGATTTTAGCAATTTTAATTTTTATTTTAACAAAGTTGAATTTTACATTCTCAAAAAAGTGGGTGAATTACGATGTCTAGTAGACTTGATAGAAGAATGGACGCTCAAAAAAAGATGCGTAAAAGTGCTTATTCAATTATGAATAAGGTATTAGTATATGTTGGTTTAATTATTGCTACTTTATTTGTTTTATTTCCTTTTGCAATTATTTTAGTTACTTCTTTTAAAACTCAAGCTGATGCAATGGATATGACTTTTACTTTGATTGGTCGAAAAGATGGTTTTTCTTTACAAGGTTATAAAACAGTTTTTGAATATAAAGATAGTAATGGTGTTCCTTTGATCTTTACAGGTTTACTTAATACTTTACTTGTTTCAGTTTTACCAACTATTTCTTCACTATTTTTATCAGCTTTAGCGGCTTTTGCTTTTGCTAAAATCAAATTTAAAGCTAGTAAAGTTTTCTTTGATATTTTGATTTTTACAATGATGATTCCAGGAACTATTTTAATTATTCCTCATTATATGATGTATGAATGGTTAGGTTGGATTAATACATACGCTCCACTTATTGTTCCTACTTTATGGGGAGGAGCGACAACAATCTTTTTCTTAAGACAATTTATGTATGGTATCCCTGATTCACTTATTGAAGCGGCTAAGTTAGATGGTTTATCTTATTTTGGAATATTTATTAAAATTATTACTCCTTTAATTGTTCCAGCTTTACTTGCTCAAGGATTATTAGGTTTTATTACTAGATATAATAATTATCTTGGACCAATGTTATATTTGCAAGATCGTGATATGTTTACTTTACAACTTGTTGTAGCAAACTTTAATAGTTATGCAAGAACTAATAAACCAGCAATTATGGCAATGAGTATGTTAACAATTACCCCAATATTAATTATTTATGCAATCTTCCAAAATTATTTTGTTGAAGGTATATCTACTTCAGGAATGAAGTTATAAAGGAGAAAAAAGATGTCAGATTTAAAATTTGTTAATATTAATAAAATTTATGATAATAATGTACAAGCAGTATTTGACTTTAATTTAGAAATTAAAGATAAAGAATTTATTGTCTTTGTTGGTCCTTCTGGATGTGGTAAATCTACAACTTTAAGAATGGTCTCTGGACTGGAAGAAATTTCTTCAGGTGAATTATATATTGATGGTAAATTAGTTAATAATCTTGAACCAAAAGATCGTGATATTGCTATGGTTTTCCAGAATTATGCTTTATATCCTCATATGACTGTTTTTAAAAATTTAGCATTTTCTTTAACTTTAAGAAAATTTGAATATGATGTACCTTTATTTTATAAAAAAGATGAAGGTAACCATAAAAAAGGTGATCCTATTTTAGATGAAAATGGTAATCAAGTTTTCACTAAAAAGAAAATGAAAATGCCAAAAGAAGAAATTAGAAAAAAAGTTTATGATGCGGCAGAAATTTTAGGCTTAACTCCTTATTTAGATAGAAAACCAAAAGCTTTATCAGGTGGTCAACGACAAAGAGTAGCGCTTGGTAGAGCAATTGTTAGAGAACCTAAGGTTTTCCTTATGGATGAACCTTTAAGTAATCTTGATGCTAAATTAAGAGTGCAAATGCGTAGTGAAATTGCTAAAATTCATCGTCGAGTTAATGCGACAACAATTTATGTTACTCATGATCAAACTGAAGCGATGACAATGGCTAGTAGAATAGTTATTATGAAGGATGGTTATATTCAACAAATAGGAACTCCTAGAGATGTTTATAATAATCCAAGTAATGTCTTCGTGGCCACTTTTATTGGTTCTCCAAGCATGAATATTTTTGATGTTGAATATGATAATGGTAAAGTTAGTTTACTTAATGATATTAAAATTTCTTTACCAAAACAGTTTATTAGTCAACATGATGATTTTTATAAAAATGAAGTTATTAGAATTAATGAAGATATTAAAAATAAACAAAATGAAATTTTTGAACTTAAAAAGTTTATTGAAGAAAATGATAATAAATTTAAAAAATTAACTTCTAATGAACAAAAAGAAAATTATTTTTTGTTAGATAAAGATATTAAAGAATTAACTCAAGAAATTAATAGCTTAAATTCTAGATTAAATGATTTAAAAGATATTGATAAACCTCATCAAATTTTATTAGGTGTTAGACCAGAAGATATTTATATGAAAGGTGATGTTAATAATAAAAATCCAAGTGAAGAATTTTCCTTTAAATGTGATGTTTGTGAATTATTAGGTCATGAATTACTTGTATATGGTGAATTAAATGGACAAAAAGTGCTTGTAAAAGTTAATGCAAGTTATAAAATAGAAGTTGGTAAAACATATACATTTAGTTTTGATTTATCACATATTTATTTATTTGATAAATATTCAGAAAAGAAAATTTTAAAAGATCGCGAGGAATAAAATGAAAATAGCTTTTTTAGAAAAATTTTCCATTAGTGATGAGGATTCATCTAATGCAAGGTTATGGCCTGTAAAAGTTAAACAGAATCCAACTAAGGTTATGGAAATGTTAAAACTATATATGGAAAATAAAGGCTATTATAATATTAAAGAATATCGTGATTATTTGGAAATTAATGGAATGATTGGTAACGCTAGTATTACATATCATTTACTAAATGATGATAATGGTGTTGTTAAAATTGGTTGTTCAGTATATTATCCTTCTATTGGAAAATCACGAGGTATACTTTATTCTTTGCTTGAAGAATTAGATAAATTATTTAAAGATTATATTGTGTAATTAGAGCTGTATTTCAGCTCTTTTTCTTTTAAAATAATGTTGCAAATAATGTTGTATTTTGCAACATTAAATTAATTCTTATTTAGTAATTTTTTATATGATGTATCCATTAAAATAGCGCCAATAGGTGCACTTAATAAAATAGAAATTACTGCTCCTAGTAAAACTATTGTTCCACATTCTAAGCCTTCATTTAAGCATATTGCTCCAATAGAGGCTTGTACAGTTGCTTTTGGTAAATAAGAAATGATAATAAATGTTTTCTCTTTAAAATTATAGTTAGTACAAATTAAACATATTAAAACACCAATTGATCTAAATATTAAGGCAATTAAAATTAATAAAATCATAAAAAGACCATTTGTTGAAAATGCGTAATGAATATCTACACATGCACCTACTAGAGTAAATAAAATTATTTCAAAAAAAGACCAAAGATTATTGTATTTAATTTGAATGGATGAAGAAGTTTCTTTATCTAATTTTTTTAATGTAATACTCATAGTTATAATACTTAATAAACTAGAAATACTTATGTATGGTTTTAAAATATCTTCTAAAAATAATAAACCAAAAGAAATAGCTAGTAAAAAGATTACTTGTGTTGATGAAGAAAATTTTTTAATAAATTTAGATAAAATAAACCCTAAACCAATTCCTAAAATGATTCCCAGAATAATACTTAAAGGGATATTTAATAATGATAATGAATTAAAATTATTTGATGAGACAAGATTTTTAAATGCATAAAATAAAACAATTACAAAAATATCATCACATGATGCACCTGCCATAATTAATTCACTAACATGGTGATTTTCTCCATATCCTTCTTGTTGTAATTTAATCATTCTAGGAACTACCACCGCTGGAGAAACTGCACCTAATACACTTCCTAATAATAAGGCTTCAATATGGGATATATTTAATAAAATAGGTGCAAATATCGTGGTTCCAATTATTTCGCATGTTGCTGGTACAAAACACATTAAAAAAGCAGGTCTACCAATCTTTTTTAAAACATTAATATCTAAAGATAATCCTGATCTAGTTAATATAATAACTAAAGCGATTTGTCTTAAATAAGAAGAAATATTTAATAAATTTGTATCGATAATTGATAAAACTGATGGGCCAATTAGAATTCCTAAAATTAAATACCAAATTAATTTTGGTAGTTTTAATTTTTCAAATAAGATTCCTCCTAAAACTCCCAAAAACATAATAATAAATAAACTTAAAAACATAAATATCCTTTCTTGGAACAAAAAAAGCTGATGTTCCATGATAAAAATCATAGACGTCATCAGCTTTAATAGCACTTTAGATTAAACATGGGAGACATCATTCCCAAATAAATAATACTACTTGAAAATAGAAAAATATATATAAATGTGAAAATTTAATATTGATTGCGATTGACAACATGTTTATTAATAAAATAATTTTTAATCAATGTTATTTCTAAAATGTTTAATATAATCGCTAGGTGATTCACCTATTTCATTTTTGAAAGCTTTAGAAAAAGTGTAAACACTAGAAAAACCTACAGAAGTAGCAACATCAGAAATAGAGTTATAATCACCAATTAATAATTCTTTAGCTTTTTCAAAACGAATAGCATTTAAATATTTAATAGGTGAAGTGTTATAAATCTTAAAGAAAACTTTTCTAAAATATATAGTTGATATTCCACTTGTTTTAGCTAAAAAATCATTAGAAATATTTGGATCGTCATAATGATTTAAAATATAATCCATTGATTTTTCAATGATTTTTTCTGTACTTTTTGGATGATAATCATAATTATTTTTTAAAGAGGCTAAATAAGATATTTCATAAAAAATAGATTTGCATTTTAAATAATAATTATCTTTTTTGTTATTCCAAATGTAAGCAATATTTTTAAATAGTTTTAATATTTCTTGTGAATTCTTTTTGTTTAGATGAAATGACATTATGCCAAATTCTTCATTTTGTAATGTTCCATCAAATTCAATCATAATGCATTCTCCTGATTCTTTACAAAAGAATGAATAGTCAATATTTTTTGATAAAAAAATCATATTTTCATTATCAGAAAGATAGTCTTTATTATTGTATTTATAAAAAGTTTTACCATTTAATTTAATAGCAAAAGCAAAAGAAACTCTACCTTTACGAATATATATTTGATTACTTGTTCGGTGAATAACATTAATTGCAAGAATTTTATTTAGTGTTAAAGTGGAAATATCAATTTGTTTCATATTAATTATAATATAAACTATTTTTAAAATTTTGTATCAAATTTGATAAAATTTAATAATTTTAGATATTTTTTTTAGAAAGATTTTTCTTCTTTAAGTAACTTTTTACCTCTAATTCTATATTCACTTGGTGTCATTCCAACTGAATTTTGAAATAAATAAACTAAAGATCTATAATCGCTTAATCCAACTGATAAAGCAATTTCTTTAAAATACATATTGGTTGTCAAGATGAGTTCTTGAGCTTTTCTTAATCTTAATTTTGAAATAAAGTCTTTAATAGTCATGTTCATTTTAGATTTAAAAAGTCTTTCTAAATGGTTTTTTGAATAATTAGTATAAGTTAATATGTCTTTTAATTTTATTGGTTTATTATAATTTTGTTTTAAAAAGTTTATAACACCTGCAAGTTCAAAATCAATATCATCTGATTTAAAAACATTACTTTGTTCGCATATTTCCATTAGTATTTTATATATAACACTAGATACTTTAAATTCATTTTTTTCTAAATCGTCTGATAATAATGAAATTATCTCTTTTATATATGGAACAATTTTATTTTCGTCGACATTGTGAATTACAAATTTATGTTTTGTATAAATTTTTTCTGTTATTCTTGTAACAATTTCATTATCAAAAATATGAATAAAAGCTATTTTCCAAGGCTTTCCATTTATTGTTTTTAAGATATGATGTTTATAATTTGGAATGATAAGAATATCACCTTTTTTGACAATAAATTCTTCGTTTTCAATGATTACAGATCCTTCACCTTCCATTGTATATTGAACCATGTATTCTTTAGCCATAGCTAATTCATTATAGTAATTTGGACCTAATTTTTGGATTCCAACAATTTGAGCATAAAATAGATAAGTAAAGTTTGTAGAAGGAACATAATTATATATGGTTTCAGAACCATCTAAGAAATCATCATGATATTTTGATAATATAGCGTCCATTTAATCTCCTTTGGTGTTTTTTTGTACATATTTGGTTTTTTTCAACATAGTAATCATTTTTTTATATGATATAATTTAATAGTAACGAATATGTTTTTAAAAATCAAATTAATTAAAAAAGGAGTTTACCATGCAAAATGCAAAATGTTATTTAAAAGGTTATCCAAGACCACAATTTGTTCGTAATAATTGGGGATTACTTGATGGCGAATGGAGTTTTTCTTTTGATGATAATGATATAGGCGAAAAGCAAAGATGGTTTCAAAGTGATAAATTATTAAATAAAATTATAGTTCCATTTGCATATCAAACATTGAAAAGTGAAGTAAATGATGATTCTTATCATAAAATAATGTGGTATACAAAAAAACAACTTTTTGAAATCAAAGAAAATGAAAGAATTATTTTGAATTTTGAAGGTGTTGATTATTTTGCAAAATTATGGGTAAATGGAATTTTTATTGGTGAGCATAAAGGTGGTTATTGTAGATTTAGTTTTGATATTACTAATGCAATAAGTGATAAAAAAGAAACTATAATTACTTTAAGAGTTGAAGATGATAATGATTGTTGTAAACCAAGAGGAAAACAAACCTGGTTAAATCATCCTTTCGGATGTTGGTATTTGCCTACTTCAGGAATTTGGAAATCTGTATGGTTTGAAAAAGTTAATTTAACGCATATTAAACGCATTAAAATGACTCCAAAAGAAGATAATTATCATGTGGAATTTGAATATGATATAGATAATTTTAAAGAAGGTTATTATCTTCAAACTGTAGTTGAATTTAATAATAAAATTATTGCTGATGATAAATTAAAACTTATTAGAAAAAATCATACATATGATATTGATTTTACTAATGATTTAGAAGGATTTAAAATTCATTGGTGGACTATTGAAAATCCTTTATTTTATGATATTAAATTTTATTTATATGATAATAACAATAAATTAGTTGATGAAGTTGGTTCATATTTTGGTTTTAGATTTTTTAAAGCTGAGAAAAATCATCTTACATTAAATCTTAATCCAGTTTACTTAAGACTTGTTTTAAACCAAGGATATTTTAGAAATAGTGGATTAACTGGTTCAGAAGAAGAATTATTAAATGATATTTTATATTGTAAAGAATTAGGCTTTAATGGAATAAGAATGCATCAAAAAATTGAAGATGAAAGATTTTATTACCTTTGTGATATGCTAGGTATGTTTGTTTTTTGTGAAATGCCTTCTTCTTATGAATTTAAAGATAATTCTATTGATAATGTTACTAGTGAATGGATGGAAGTTGTCAAACAAAATTATAATCATCAATCTATTGTTGTATGGGTTCCTATTAATGAGTCTTGGGGAGTAAATCAATTAACTTCTTCTTCACGTCAAAGACATTTTACACAAACTTTATATCATTTAACAAAATCATATGATCCTTTTAGACCTGTTATTTCAAATGATGGATGGGAACAAACATATAGTGATATTGTTACTTTCCATAATTATGCACAAGATTATAAAGATTTAAAACATTTTTATGAAGATATAAAAGGGGTTTTAGATGGTGAAAATAGAAATGATTACACTCAATTAAGAATTCCATTTGTTGGAAACACAAAATATAATGGACAACCTATTTTAATTGATGAATTTGCAGGAATTGGTTATCAAAATAAAGATGACGAAGGATGGGGATATGGTGATAAGGTATCTTCTGAAGAATTATATGTTAAAAGATTATCATCATTAATTAAAGTTATTAGAGAAATGGATTATATTTGTGGATTTTGTGTAACTCAACTTACTGATACTTATCAAGAAATTAATGGATTAATGGATTTTGATAGAAATTATAAAGCAAATAAAGAAGAGTTAAGAAAGGCAATTATTCAAAAATAAATTAATGGAAAAGAAAATTAATATTTCATTACCTATAAATAGATGGCAATTATTTAAATTTACTTATCGTAATCATTTATCATTAATTATTAAATTATCGTTAATGATTGCTATTTTTTCTATACCTTTATTTACTTTTTTAATTGTTAAAAATGTTTTTGCTAATGCTTTACTTAGCCAAATAAATCAAGATAATGAACTGATAATATTACAAAGATATTATTATCAAGAAATTATTTTAGATATTTTTTATATTCCTTGTTTTGTTATCTTAGCAATTGGTTTATCTGGTGGATTTTTTGTGATGAAAAAATATTTATATCAAGAAGGATTTACTTTTTTTAAAGATTTTAGAAATGGAATGAAAAAAAGTAAAGAATTTATTTTATCTACTTTGATATTATCAATAATTTTATATTTGTTGTCAGTTTGATCTGTTATGATATTATCAAAGCTCATATCGATATTCATTTCTTTTCCACATTCCATCTC